>Ga0160454_100033_pt1 | contig 266490 bp, 236 predicted proteins | sample HID1971M_E6MG_FD_108218 | JGI IMG/M metagenome (GOLD analysis project Ga0160454, IMG submission 108218) | Enriched millipede-associated microbial communities from UW Madison campus, WI, USA - HID1971M_E6 MG | ecosystem: Host-associated > Arthropoda: Insects > Digestive system > Unclassified ...
CCGAATAGTCTGTCCTTTTTTTTAAAATCCAAACGGATTTTTGGGGCGGGGGGTCTTTTTTTGTCTAAATCCGATACAACCCGCGTTTAAAGGTAGTCCGAATTTTCGTATTAAATCGCACAAAGCTGCTCTGCTGAGGCCCAAACGACGAACGTTTGTAGGAAAAACCGTATAAATACATCAAGATCAAGAATTGTGTCACTAAAGCGTCTTCGACGATTATATGCTAGCCCCTCGCTTCGCACCCCTTCGACAAGAGCCATTGCTCTATAACGGCAGACGCCGATTGCGCTTCCTGTTCATAGAAGATGGCCACCTCTTGCTGATTGGCGTAATTCAGTCGTACATAGCCACCTAGTTGCTGATAGAAAAGGAAGCAGGTATAAGGGGTCTCAATGGACAAGTCCGGTGGGAAATCCGCTTTGCACGCTTCGGCCAGCTCGGGTAGCGAAAGCTGGTTCTCCCCTGGTGGCAAACGTAAAAAGAGATGGCTCCGAGTGCCCGTCCACGGTTCGTAATAGACGGGTCCCTCTTGGCTCTTCCCATACATCTGAAGGTATATTTCATCCAGCACCAAGGCGTATGTGCTTTCATCTTCCGATTCTCGTGCCTGCAGGGAGATGGCCTTTATGCGCTCTGCATGCCGAGGCAGCCAGAGCAGTCCGGCCGTCTGGGGGTGTATGGCCAGAAAATCGCCGTCCACCGTTGTGCCAATAGCGATACATTCGCCGATCTGTTCCTCAGTAATAGGGCTATCTTCGTCATGCTCCCATAACCCGTACTCGGCAAACGGTTTTAGCACCTCGGTATCGGGCAGTTGAACATTCATCCACCCTCTGTATGTCCCTTCCCCGAATTGCCGCAAAAACCAAAAGTAGCCTGGCGGATAAATAGTGGCGTCTTCCATCGCAAGCCCTCGGTTTTGACCGTCAGACAGCGACTTGGGCCGAGATATGATATACATGAATACTCCCCCGTTTCAGTCATCTGTACAATATTTAACACAAAATGGAAATTCTTAAACTCGATGATATCCGGGACAGACAAGAAGGAATTGTAGCCGCTAAAAGGTATTTGCTTTTGTTGTCCATTCCATGTCAGCAAATATATAGAGGTCGTCGGTCCGGAGTCTACGACAGAGTAACCGGCAGCTTGCCGCGGGCCTCGTTCTGACCTAGAATCACCCTTAAACCTGCCGTAAGGTTCGGCTCCTGGGCACCATAGACCGCGATTGCATTTTTCACCCCGCGAAGATGCAGCAGCTCATACGGATTGCCCAGGGAAAGAAGAACATACCGTGTCGAGCGCGTGTTCAAGTCATCTATGATCGCTTGGTAACCCGCCCAATTGTAGCTGCCCTGAGCAGCTCGGGAAAGATTAGACGACACGATTACAAAATCGGCTTTAGAGGTTGCTTGCGCAATTTCCTCACGGCTTAATTCGCCTTGGACAACCGTCTTCACGCTGGTCTGCTTCGGTAATCCGAGTGCCTTCAATTGACTCTCGATCTGCTGCGCCTGTACGGAAGTCGATGCCACAACGGCAATTATGCGGTCAGTCGTTACCGGATGCGGAAGCTGGCCATCCTCGGCCTTTAATACAGTAACGGACTTCTCTGCGATCTCCCGCTCCACCGCAAGGTGTGATTTCGAACCGACAGTACGCTTAGCCTGCTCAAGCTTAACCTGTAGCGATCGGGACGGCTCAAACAGCCCATAGGCTTGCTTCAACTGTAAAATGCGCTTTACGGACCTGTCTATTTGCTGTGAACTGAGCTCCCCTTCATTAACGGCTTGCACAATTGCATCGTGTGCTCCGGTTATATTTTTCGGCATCAACACGATATCTACGCCCGCGGATACAGCGCGCACTACGGCTTCCTCCTCGCCGAAGTGCTCCGCAATGGCCTTCATCGTAAAAGCATCGGATACCACGACGCCCTGGAAGCCCATCTCTTCTTTTAATAATCCGGTAATGATTTTCTTCGAGAGCGTGGCCGGAAGAACGACTTTTGAACCGTCTTTCTTGGAGACGACCGTTGCGTTATCCAGAGCCGGGAAGGCGATATGACCGATCATAATCATGTCTACTCCCTGCTTAATCGCTTCGCGAAACGGCCGCAGTTCTACTTGTTCCAAACGTTGGCGGTCGTGGGCCACAACGGGCAACCCCAGATGGGAATCCACATCCGTATCCCCGTGTCCAGGGAAATGCTTGGCCGTAGCGATGACGCCCTCTTGCTGCAATCCTTTCATAAACGCCGTCCCCAGCTCCGAGACAAGTCCAGCCTCCGAACCGAAAGAGCGAATGCCGATAACCGGGTTGTCGGGATTAACGTTCACATCCAGCACCGGCGCGAAATTCAAATTCACGCCAAGCGTTTTGAGTTCAGCTCCAGTGACCTTCCCCGCTTCCAACGATAATGCCGAGTCCGCTACAGCGCCAAGCGCCATGGCACCGGGAAGATTGGTACCTCCAGGTATTCTTCCGACGCTACCGCCTTCCTGATCGATGCTCAGAAATAAGGGGATATCGACGGCAAGCGCCTGCAACTGATGATTAAACGTTGTCAACTGCTCTGTACTCTCAATATTTTTATCGAATAAAATAAGGCCCCCCAGCTTGTGGTCCTGGACCGTTGACGTAATGCCGGCGTTAATTGCAGTTGTAGGTTTGTTCTGCCACATGCGGATATCGGGCATCAGCATTTGGCCCGCTTTCTCCTCCAAGGTCATCAACGACAACAAGGCATCCCAATTCTCTCCCTCGATGGCCTGCCTTCTCTTAAACTGGATGACTCTGGATAGGAAAACGGCATACTCCGCCCGATTAACGGAGCGGTTCGGCTTGAAGGTTCCGTCGGGGTATCCCCCTGCCAAGCCGTTGGATGCCAGCCTTTGAATGGAACCTTCAGCCCAGTGTTCTCGAACGTCCAGTAATTTCGTCTGAAGATTCCCGGCCGCAAGCGGATAGGCGCGGGTCAGCATCGCAGCGGTCTCCGCACGGCTAATCGGCTCATCCGGCCTGAACGAGCCGTCCGGGAACCCCCCGACCAAGCCCATGTCCGAAGCGATGCCGATCTCTCGTTGGAACATATGGGACTTCGGCACATCCGTAAAGCTCTTTTGATAAGTCGGAGAGGCTTCCGGATATAATTCGCGCACCAAATAAGTAGCCGCCTGCGCCCTGGTAATGGAAAGCAAGGGTTTAAATTTTCCGGCGCCATAGCCGGCCACCGTTCCCCGATCGGCCAAATAGCCGATGCCATCGGTTGCCCACTTGGCTCCTCCCAAATCCGTAAAACGCTGCTCTGCCGCTGCCTCGCCGGGATTTGTATGGGTTGCAACCAGAAGTATACTCGTGAACCCTAATACTAGACTAAGCCTGCGCCAACCTTTCAATGCTGTCATCCTTCCTGTTGTATGCCGGCTGCGATAGTTTCTACTAAGTAACTGATATATATGTGGACGTCAAATTTTCTCAAAAGTTACTGCGGATTAGATAGTTAATATGTGGGGGATAAAAAAAAGGGGGGTTGTCCCCTAAGTTGGAGCGTACAAGATTATCGATAAATGAGAAGAGCATCTATCGATAATCTTTCGGTACGCTCTGTTAACTTAAGAGACAGCCCCATGTTTGAACCTTAATATTCTCCTTTGATCACGAAGAACGAGCCTCGGATCGTCCCGGCCAGCTTCGACTTCTGCCTTGCAAACTTAAACTTCTTCTCTTCCAGCTCCCGCGGCACTTCCATCCCCTCGGAAAGCTTAAAGCCAACGGCCCGCTTCTTAGGGTCATCCACCGTATACAGGACGTTGACCGCTAGACCATCTTCATAGAAGACGAAGGTCCACTGGATATTTTCTACTTGCAAACGCGATGTTTCTAACGGATTGGCCGCAAACTCAATACCCCGCTCTTCTTTCAAAATCCGGCTCACATACTCCAGCGTCTCCTGGCTCTCGCTGGCCGGTACAACCGTAAATTCATGTTTGTACTTGTTCATAAAGTAGCGGGCTTCATTCGCACGCAAACCCGCCAGAGCCTCCGCTACGGGCGAAGATTCTAAACCAACTGTAGACGGATTTTTGAAATCGACGATATAGGGCATTTCCATTCCTCCTCTTTTATGTTTCGCTTACTTCTCCCCTTTAACGGCCAGGTATTGTCCCTTAGGGAAGAATTGGATCACTCTGTGCTCTTCCGGTACAGTTGCTTCTGTCATGACGCCGTGCCAATACCAAGAACGATAAAGCTGTCTTACTCCTCAAGGGGATATGCTGTCATCATTAAAACTCCTTTGTGGCTTGTGTTTCCTTGATAGGTCTATCATAACTTTGAAACATGTCAAAATATGATACTGTTTAGAGGGTCCTATGAAGAAAGTTGAACGAATTAACGTCATTATGCGGTACATTAACAATCGTGCCCATTTTACCCTTACTGAAATCATGCGGGAATTTAACATCTCTCGTTCGAAGGAACCAACCCCCATAATCCCGACCTGCTTGATCTGTCAGATCTGCCCCATCCCATGCTGGAGCAACTGATCCAAGCCCTTCCTACGGACAGCTATTTAGCGGTGTCCGTCGAAGTAGGAAGAGAGGCTCAGACTTATCCCCTCTTTCTGTTACACCTATATTGCGAAAAAAGCTCATGGCAAATTGAAGGTTTTGATCTGGAGGAGGAAAAGAGGCGGATTGTGGAACAACTCAGCAAACGGGAAGAAGCCTTCAACCTTGTCCTCGAACTTGGTCCAAAGGCGATTGCCCAGTTTAAAAATTAAAGACTCCCATCCACGTTCACGATCCGGATGAGGTAGCCGAAATCACCAATTGGCTGCTTTTCCTGGGCCGAGATATCAAGATCAGGGAAGTGCCGAAAGAAGTTGTGGAAAGTATGCGGGAGAGTATGGTTCTATTAGGGAATAGCTGAAAACAATCGTCGATTTTATCACTGGAACTCAATTGAATTGGACATCATTAATCCCAAAAACTCTTCAAGATTATTTGCCATCTTGTCAACTTCTTCGAATTCAGGTTCATATCCGCGTACAATCGCACCATTTGTTAGATCAATCGCATAGAAGGAATATCCACCCTCAACCGACATCACGATCGGCAAATGATTATCCCACCACGCCGTGATCTCTGATTTCCAAACAGCATCCTCCATTGCCGCTTCCAGACTGAGCAATTCGTACTCATTCCATTTAAATTCAATGTCTGAGCTATTATTGAACTCATTCTCGCAAATAAACCAAGTCGTCTCGTTTGGTGTAACACATTTCTCAACCACACTTAAAAATTCCAAATATTCGTTAGGAATTTCTTTATACCTAGCGATAATGCTGCTATCTAAATTTAATTGAAGCCCCGATTTTTTGGCTATATCCCAACCGTTATCATTAGCCCAAACTATAAATTCACCGATTTTGTTAATCATTATTCATCACCTTCTATTCGTTTACTTGCTATTCATAACCAGCCTATACTTCTTGAAAATCCAGGAGTTAATCAGATCGTTCATCGCATTTTTGCTTATGCGAACAGGCGGTTTTTGCTCTTGCAAAGCATCTGCTGCAGGTGCCGAAAAACGAAGCGGCTTTGTCATTTTCTTGATCTCGTTCGCAACTTCATCAAAAAACGCATACGTTAACGGTCGATGTTCCCGAATATCCTCATAAATATAATACTTCCCTTTTTCATCCTCCAAATCTATTTGAAAACCTTTGGGAAATGAAAGCATGACATAGGATAGTTCGTCTTCTGCCCATTGTCGGTTATGGGGAAAGCGAACACCTTCATTTCTTACAAAAAAACCGGAGTTTTCATTGCCAATAGCAAGAGAAACAGAATATACAAAGAAGGGGTGGTACCCGGGCTTTTCTTGCAGAGTAAAATATTCGTAAAATCTTCTATACGCCTCGTACACTTCATTAAGATTGTGTTTTGTCCGGGCACTATTACTAAGATGGAAATCGGCTTGTTTTCGCTCGAAGCCTTTCAAAACGCCTTGAAATTCCTCCGGAGTGATGAAAAATTTTAGTTTATAGAATCCGCTATGTTTCAATCTATCCACCTCCGGTTATCGTCTTACATACCTTCTATTATTCATAAGAAATCGTGCCTTCGATACAAGTAACCGCACGACCGCCGACTAGAATTTCTCCGTTATCTCGAAATCGAACTTCGACCCTGCCATTTCGTCCTACACAATATCCCTGACTGGCAACATAGTTCGGTTTTTTTATCAGCTCGAGCTTTCTAACGAGAGCAGCCACACATCCATTGCCGCTGCCGCACACGGGGTCTTCATCTATTCCCTCGTTAGGAGCAAAAGACCGGACCTCAAGATCAGACTCTGTATTTTCAGAATCTAGACCGAATACAGTAACACCCGTTACTCCTGTCGGAATCCATGTAGAAAGCTTCGCCATGTCTGGACGCAGACCTCGAACCTCGTGCGCATCAGATAGCTGCAGCGTAATCCATACTGCTCCAACATCAATCGTTGCACCTGCACTTACACTATGCGAAGATACTCCCAAAGCACTGGCGAGTTCAATTAAATCAGCGGGTTGTATACTTTGCACATTAGGCTCAGGCAAGCTAAGGAATAGTTTATCTTCATCCACAAAAATAGAGACTAACCCGCTTCCGCACTCCTGTATCAATAATCCCTCTTTCTTCTGTCTAAGACCATGTTTGAGTACAGCAAAAGCCGATCCTATAGTAGGATGTCCTGCAAATGGAAGCTCCCTGTTAGGGGTAAAAATACGCAATCTATAGTCGGCTCGAGGGTCCGTTGGTGTACATACAAAGGTGGTTTCAGATAAGTTGGTCCAATTAGCAATAGCTTGCATCTCCACCGTTGACAGTTCATCCCCATCGAGAACTACGGCAACGGGGTTGCCCTTAAATCGAACATCTGTAAATACATCTACTTGTTGAAACGGAGCTTGGCGTTTCATACCTTTCTCCTCCTGTCTATTGCAGGTGCCTACAATATAAATCTCTCAATTGCAACAGCAACGCCATCGTTATCATTCGAATCGGTTACGTGGGCCGCACAATTCTTTAGTTCAATTATCGCATTTTTCATTGCGACCGGGAATCCGGACATATGGAATAGACCTAAATCGTTATAATCATCCCCGAAGACCATGACATTTTCCGATTTCACCCCGATATCGCTTAGCACCCCTTGTACAGCTTTTTCCTTTGAGGCTGATTTATGCATGATTTGGACCAATACTCCATCATCTGTTGCGATTACGTTCACATGGTCACCGAATTGATCGCATAGATCCCTCCATGAGTTGCAGCCTAAAACCAATATTTTAGTCGGGGAAAGTAAACTCATATCATCTTTATCGATCACCTGAGGCCTCGGATCATTCGAGTGAATCCCTAATTGAGCGACTTGGGAGTCGGGGACGGGCCTACATGTATACCATAAATCATTAACCTCGTATGAGACGATCGATTGCGGTACTCGTAACTCGATGAATTGATTTATCTGCCGACTAATCTCCATAGGGATACTAATGTGCCGTTCATTTTGCTTAGATTTGCATACAACTAAGGCGCCGTTGTAATAAATCATGTAGTCTACAAAAGGAAACTTCTCCAAAAATCGATTAGCCGCTCTAGGCGGCCGCGCTGTGACAATAATAATATGAATTCCCGAATCAAAACATCTTTTAACAGCCTGATAATTCCTACAAGATATCGATTTATCACTGTCGAGCAAGGTTCCGTCCAAGTCCAATACAATTGCCTGAATGTTAGACATCTGTACCTCCTGCATAATAAGTTAAATTGGTAAGATTCTACTATCTGATGTAGGTACTGTCAACAAAGAAAGTTGCATTGTCCTGCCTGTAGTTGGGTGCATTCTAGCTAACGAAGCTATCGTTGAAAATACAAAAGGAGCTGCCGCGGCAGCTCCTTTATTATTTCCTTTCCTGCTTACCCACAGGAATACTCTGAGCAAAACGAAACACATTATGAGGATCGTACTTTCGTTTCACCTGCTTCAATCTACGGAAGTTGCCCCCGTAATACGCCTTGGGCCAATTCTTAATCTGCAAATCGGGAAAGTTCACATAATCCCCTTTAACAAAAGGGCGTAGCGCTCTGCGGAACCTTTCCACCCACCGAATATTCCGCTGCTGCTCCTTGTTGCTCCTCCAGCGGGCCGACAGTTCGTAGATGATCTCGGCCTTTCGATGGGGATAGGCCGTTGCCGTAGCCGCTACTCGACTCACCGCGCTTCCTGCACCGCCCAAGCTTTGACTCCATACGGTAGAGTGCCTGTTGGGCGCTTTGGCTAAAAAGTCGCGTATCACTCGTACTCCTTCCCGAGGCAAAGGTTGAAACCCATATGCCCCGGTTATTTTGAACTTCGGTTCCAAATTCAGGTCCGATTCGGCGAAAAATCGGGTCGCTTCAATAAAAGGCACTGTCTTGACCATCACCTTGATCGGAGTGCCTGTTCGCAAGAACGGTCTAATCAATCGACGCAGCTCTTCTGCTCCGCCAAGCAACTGCCCGGTAGACACAATCGTTCCCACTTGCTTGGCCGCCACCTCAATGGTTGAGGTTAAGCGGTTCGTGACAGACGGGGCCCAGCGCTGCCAAACCGGCAGCACCTTCTCAAGATCCCCCCATTTCCACGTAATACTGTAGATAGAAACCGATGAAATAGGTCTAACCCGAAAAGTATAGGCGGTAGCAACGCCAAAGTTTCCTCCCCCGCCGCCTCGCGATGCCCACAACAGATCGGAATTGATCCTCCTATTGGCCACAATCGCCTTTGCCCCATACCGCCCCGAAGCTACGACCATCTTCACTTGTTTCAGGTTATCGCACGTAAGACCATATTTGCGGGACAAAAGTCCAATCCCGCCTCCCAGGGTAAGCCCGGCTACGCCTACGTCTGGCGCAGTCCCCGCGGGAAGCGCCACGCGCTTATTCCACAGCTTCCTGTACACACGGGCGAGCGGATTTCCCGTCTGTACAATAGCCACCCTATTTTTGCGATCAACCTTAACCTTGTTCATCTCGCTCACATCGATAATAATACCGCCATTGACAGTCGAGAAACCTTCATAGCTGTGCCGCCCGCTGCGCGCTCGCAGCCGTACGCCCCGCTCGCGGGCCCATTTGACTGCGTTGATCACATCCTGAGTTCGTTTGCAAAAAACGATGACCCTTGGAAACTTGGAAAAACGTCTGTTGAACTCCATTCTGGCCTCATTGTATGACGGATTATCCGGAAATACGATCCTTCCGGTTAGTTGCGTACCTGTCTTTTTCCGGTTTTGCGCCATCCCGTTTGCACCGTCCCTGTTCCTGACATAAGCCTTGCTCATCAGCTTATTTCTATGTAGGGACACCTGACCTAGTAACGGCAAATGCCTTGTTGCCAGCACTAGAATCTCCTTCAACTATGCTTTCCCTTTAATAAGGATCCGCCTCGCGGCTCTCTTTCACCGCTTCTTTGACCGCTTGATTAGCATTCAACGAACCTTCGCCATATTTGGAGATCCCCGCCTCGCGGCCCGGAGCTTTGGATTCCGTTCCCATTTGTTCGATTTCTTTCATTTTCTTTTCGGTGCCTTCCCTCACGCGGCGGCCGTAGTCCTCATCTGCTTGCGTGAAGTGCCCGATCATCGCCTCTTGAATGCGTTTATCGCATACCGCAAGCGCTTCGGACAGATTTTTGATCAATTCCTCGCGTTCCCAATCTGCAAATTTGCGGTACGTCTCCCCTGCTTGGCCATAGTTGTTCGGGCGATCGATAGGCTCACTCATTACCGCCGCGTTATAGGCAGGTCGGTGCGGAGGACGCTCTTCCCTACTCGCTTCCTGAAAGCCGCCGATCATGGACGGTTCATAGTTAATATGCGGACTTTCTCCGGATTCCTTCGGATTGCGGAAATCCATTTGGCCCCTATGCTGGTTCGAATGAACCGGCGCTTTCGGCGCATTCACGGGCAATTGCAGATAGTTGGCCCCAACGCGATAGCGCTGCGTATCGGAGTATGAGAAGGTGCGGCCCTGCAGCATTTTATCGTCGGAGAAGTCCATTCCGTCGACAAGAACTCCCGTACCGAAAGCAGCCTGCTCAATTTCCGCATGGAAATCAACCGGATTGCGATCAAGAACCATTCGTCCCACCGACAGCCAAGGAAACTGATCCTCCGGCCAAAGCTTCGTATCGTCCAGCGGATCAAAATCAAGCTCCGGATGGTAATCGTCCTCCATGATTTGCACATAAAGCTCCCATTCCGGAAAATCCCCCCGCGCAATGGCTTCATATAAATCTTGCGTCGCATGACTCACATTTTTCGCCTGTATCGTATCCGCCTCTTCTTGGATTAAATTGCGAATCCCTTGCTTCGGTTCCCAGTGATACTTCACCAACACCGCATCGCCTTTGTCATTTACCCACTTATAGGTGTTGACGCCCGACCCCTGTATATGGCGGTAGGTTGCGGGAATCCCCCAGGGGGAGAACAAGAAGGTAATCATATGGGTAGCCTCGGGCGTACGGGAAACGAAGTCGAACATCCGCTGCGGGTTAGGAACGTTCGAGGCCGGGTCCGCCTTAAAGGCATGGATCATATCGGGGAATTTCATCGCATCGCGTATGAAGAAGATTTTCAAATTGTTCCCCACCAGATCCCAATTCCCGTCCTCCGTATACATTTTTACAGCAAAACCGCGCGGGTCTCTTGCAGTCTCCGGCGAATCCTTCGCTCCTGCTACGGTAGAGAACCTGACCATTAACGGCGTTCGTTTGCCTGCCCCGGAAAATACTTTTGCCCGGGTGTATTTCTCCACGGGCTCGTCCCCAACCTTTCCATACGTTTCAAAATATCCGAATGCCCCTGCTCCGCGAGCATGAACTACCCGTTCCGGCACTTCTTCGCGGTCGAAATGGGAGATTTTTTCGATAAAATGGTAATTCTCCAGCGTACCCGGACCCCGATTGCCCACGGTTCTGATGTTCTGATTATCCGTTACGGGATGGCCCTGTCGTGTGGTCAATGTTTCGCGATGTACGTCTTTCCGGTTCTCATTCATTAAATTGCTTCCTCCAGATTTTTCATATTAGAATCCCCCCGGCTGGAAGATTTATGCCTGAACAAAAAGAAGCTGCCCCATAAGCAAAGTTGCCTGGTGATCGAGATTCAAGAAGGTATATACACCCCTTTGTCTTGTTCATCGATTCCCTTTCAGAGCAACTGAGTTGACTTATGGAGCAGCTTCCACTTATACACGATAGATTTTACGGCGTTTCATTTGCTGTCTCTGCAGCTGCGGGCTGCTTCATCAATTCTTGAACGGAGCCAAGAAACGGGCGTATCGACTTGACCATGCCGTATCCTAACTTCACGACCGGGATAAACCGCTGGATCATGCCGAACAACCCTCCAATACCGCCGAGACCGCCTCCGAGACCCCCACCGAGTCCACCGCCAAGCCCGCCGCCTAACGCCCCGAACAATGAGCCCATATTCGGTAGAAAGGCAGATATTCGGACATCCGGCTTGCGCGAGCGGGAACGGCTGGACGGCTTATGCCAATCCTTTCGACGGCTGCCGGAGCGACTGCCCGAGCCATGGGAGCCGCCTCTGTGCCGCTTAGGCCGAGGACCCCGCTTCCCGGGCGATGTGCGCGGCGGGAGCACTCCAGCGTTAGCCAGCGTCAAGCCGGTGCTGTGGATGTCGGTGATGTAACCGACGTATGTCTTTCCGCTGTGTAGGGTAATGCATACCGGCCGGCCCTTCAGCCTTTTAGCCCTAGCGAATACCGCTTTGGATTGTGCCATGAAAGTTCACCTCGCTCACCTGGTTATGGTTCATTGTACGTCAGGGGCGGGTGTTCTGCTTGTGTGAATACAGCATCGCGTCGATCGCATACTTCAGTTCAACGTCTTCCCCGTCCATCACGCTTGCTTTGAACGTATCTTCATTTAGGGGGATTTTGATGTCGGGAGCCGCGCCTCCGACTCCGGATGAGTCGGCATCTCCCTGGACCTTTTTGTTCGAATTGAGCGACCTTCCATCCGGGAATTGGACGACGTAATCTCCCGGCATCTTGATTTCGATAGGACTGCTCATAATTCCGAACGAACCGGCCGTTGAGGTAAACCCTACGATTTTGACATTCGGCTCGCCTTTTAGAACAAGGGGCATCCCTTCTCCCGAGCTCCCGGTTCTGCTGTTAATCAAGATGGCCACGGGCCCGTCGAAATAAGGCTTGGCAGGCTTGACCTTGACGACTTCATTCCGGTTCAATTCAAATTTACCCGTATATCTGTTGTAATAACTGACATATTCGTAGTGCTTTATCTCCTTGATGAAGAAACCGGCCAGATCGGCGGCAAGCTGGTCTTCCCCGCCCGGATTGTTCCGCAGATCGATGACCAAGCCTTTTGCGTGTCTGTCCTGGAACATTTTCAATAGGTCGGCTAGGCTCTTCTCCGGCGATGCGACGCTTGAGTCGGGAAGAAAATGCTTGATTTTCACATATCCATAGCCGTTTTCAAGAATTTCGCCTTCAATGGGGGAAGCATCCAGATCGGCTTGTGTGAATCTAATTTTCGTCTTCTTCAACGTCTCGTATTGATCGTCGTATGCCGTCAGCTTCGTACGGGTAGTATCCGACTCCCCCCAATTACGAAATTCAACCTGTATTTCCTTGCCGATGGGCGCACGCGCCATAAATCGTCCCTGATTGAGTCTCTTCACCTCATCCGTAGCCATGCTGCTCTCGCTCCAAGTCGTCCGATCGAACGCTTCCTTCCCCGTTTTCCCGTCCCACGCGACGATTTCCGCCCCTAGCTTTATTCCGCTCTTCGCCGCCGGGCTATTCTCCAAAACCAGACTTACAAGAACTCTACCGTTGTCCAATTGAACGGTGCTTAGTCCGAAGCCGCCGCCAACTTCCTTTTTAAATACCGTGTTCCCGTCGTACACGTTATCGTTAACGATTTTGATATGTCCGTCCCGCAGAGAAAACAGGTATTCTCTCAACGTTTTATAGTACAAGTCGAAGTTTTGGGTTTTCTCGGCTTGTTTGAATAGGGGCTCGTACTTGCTTCGGAGCTCGTTCCAGTCGATCTTCTTCCATTCCCCGAACAGATATTCCCGCGACAATCTTTCATTCATGGCGACAAACGCCTTGGAGTAGCTCATGCCGCTAAAATCGCTAGCAGGGTTATACCGCATTACACCTGCGTTTGCTACTGCAAACACAATGAGAGCAGCTCCGCATACACAGATGATGCTCCTCACGACCCTGAATGCTTTCTTCTTCGGAGCCGCCCAAGCCTTAGGCTTTAGCAGCCTCCCAATTGTGCATATGAACACGAACACCGTCAGCGACCCGATGACCAGAGCCAGAAGGGTCGTATCTCCGGACAGGACGCTTGCACTAGCTACGAGCACACCCGCACTGGGTAAAAAATCAAACCATCTGTAATGCTTCTTGATAGGTACCGCGTAAACCGTCAATACGAATAAACTGATGATGCACATCGCCCACTCGTAGACCGTCAACCATTTCACCGAATCGATCGTTCCGATAACGCTCATTATCCGTCTCCTCCATTCACTTCCTCTGAGTACCGTCATTGCGATACATTGCGAAGATTATGGGAGAAATATGAACGGAGCGTGAACCGGTTTATGCTCTGTCGGGCGGGGCGGCGGGCAGATGAACGACGACTTTCGTGCCTTGCCCGACCTTGCTTTCCACATGAATATCGCCCTGGTGGAGAGCGACAATTTTTTGGACGATAGCGAGCCCAAGACCGTTGCCGCCGCTGCTGCGATTCCGGGATCGGTCCGTCTTGTAGAAACGCTCGAAAACGCGGCCCAGTTGTTCAGCCGCAATACCGACCCCGGTATCGGATAAAGTCACGGTGTATCCCTCCATGCCGGCCCTTATCTGAATATGGATGAGTCCGCCTTCCGGCGTAAACTTGATGCTGTTGCCGAGCAGGTTCATCCATACTTGATTAAGCTGATCCTGATCGGCCGTTATTTTAGCGCCCTGGGGCAGATCCAGGTTAATATCTATGTTTTTCTCGGACCATAGAGGTTCGCAGTTCACGACAACCTGCCTGATTTGTTCGTCAAGATGATAGGTGGCGTACTCCAAAGGATGGTGACTGGAATCGAGGGAAGCGAGGTTAAGTAAATTATCGCTGAGCCTGGACAATCGGCCGCTTTCCGCCAGGATGATATCCAGATACTGAATGCGTTCGTCCTCGGCGATGGAATTCATGTCCTTCAGCGCTTTCGCAAAACCGGATATAGACGTTAACGGAGACTGAATCTCGTGCGACACATTCGAGACAAAGTCCTGTCGCATCCGCTCCAATTGTTTAAGATCAAATGCCATCCCGTTAAAGCTCCGCGCCAAATTTCCTAGCTCGTCCTTGCGCTTTAGTCCCAATTCCACGTCGAAATCGCCTTTCGCAAGTCGTTTAGTCGCGGCAGTAAGCGTCTTGATCGGTTTTACAACGTAGATAGCGGCTATGAGAATAAAGATGCTTCCCGCAACCAAAACAAATAAAAGAATGGTTAACATCAAGTGCGTGAGGGTCGATTCGTTTTTGGATGAGGGCAGCAAAAATAAAGCATGACGCTCACCGCCGATTTGGAACGGCAGTCCGATAAACGTCGCCTTATCCTTGGAGGAGGATCGGTAGATTTCGCCCTCCCTTACTTTCCGAATGGAATCCTGCGAAATGACAAGATCGTCCGTGTCGGAACTATATCTGAAGGATTTCATAATCCCGGAGTCCGCATATAGTTGAACGGAGTACGAGGTCAGCTTCACCATGCTTTCCATGAACCGGTCCAAATCCTCCGGGCTTGTCTGTTCGTAAACGCGAACGATCTCCTCGCCCGCGGCTACCAAATCGTTCTGCCCGATTCGGTCTATTTTCTTCTCGAATAGGGCAAGCCCCGCCAGAACGGAGACAAGCAGGCCTATTCCCAAGGCAGCCACAAACGTTAGCACGACGCGTACGTATAGAGACCTTGTCATCTCTTCACCTCTAGCCGATAGCCAAGACTGCGGACCGTCTCAATACGGAAATGCTGGGCATCCTCGGCGAAACGCTCCCTAATTCTCTTAATATGGACATCGACGGTTCGGTCGTCGCCTTCGTAATCCATCCCCCAGATTTGCAAAATGAGCTGCTCTCTAGTTAAGATTTGTCCAGGGTGACTGGCCAGTTTGAACAGCAGCTCAAACTCTTTTAACGGCAAAATGAGCTCTTCGCCGTCTCGGATCACCTTGAATGCCCGCCGGTCCAACACGATTCCGCCTAATTGAACGATCTGAGAGGACGCGATTCGATACCGCTTTAGCAGTGCTTTTACCCGCATCACAAGCTCCACCGGATCGAAAGGCTTGGTCACATAATCGTCCGTGCCCAACTGAAAGCCTTTCACCTTTTGCCCGGACTCTCCTTTGGCCGTGACCATAAGCAGCGGAATTTCCGGATATAAGCGGCGGATCTCCCTGCACAGCTCCCAACCGTCCATATGCGGCATCATAATATCGAGAATAACAATATCGACGGTCGAATTCTCCATGATGGAGAGTGCCTCGATCCCGTCTGCCGCCTCGACCGTATCGAACCCTTCGTTCCGCAAATACAAGGAGATGAGCTTGCGAATATGAGCGTCGTCGTCCGCGATAAGAATTTTGGTCATTTTCCTGTTAGTCCCCTTAGAATTCGAATGAGGGTCGAATCCTGATTTTCATCCGAACAGTCCCGCCGGTATTTCCCCTTCTCCAATTTCATGTCATTAAAATCAACGACTTGCTGCAGAGAGGCGATTTGGCTGACGATATTTTCCCGGTGACCCTTTAAGAGTTCCACCAGTTCGATTATGCCAGCTTGAGACGGACTTTGGAAGAAATCAAAAGCAAGGAGCAGACTCAGGCCATCGCGGCGCAGCTTGCCAAGGATGATATCATGATCCGCAGCGTTGACCCGAGAGGCAACAACACGCTAAGAAAAGGGACAAAATCCGGACTGCCGCTATTGGTTACCCTATTGATGAAACTGTTTTTCTCTCCGCCAACCCACGGGGCCGACAGGCTGTATGAAGGCGCCCTTGGGCAACACCGGAATGTAACCGGCGTGTTTTTGCTGAAAGATCAGGTTGCGGAATTAAAATTTAAAGACCAGGCGTGGAATATTCTAGAAAGGGTTAATGCGATTTATGAACGCGAGTTTTGTATCCTGCCCTAAAGCTCTGCACTCGAAGTTTGCCGTATTCATGTTAAACGCTTGAGCATCCCTGAAGATAGCGCATCATAAAAAGAAAACGCCCTAAATACGGACGCTTTCTTGGAGGTTTTATCTATTCGCAGTTTATTGCTGCGGGGCTATGTTATTGTAGATGTTCGTCGCGTTGACCTTACCCGTGCCGACGTCATCTGTCGTGAAGCCGGATACGATGTTGCCGACCTTGAACTCCTTCTGCAGCAGCTCCTCCGAGGGCGCGGCGGCCGTCGGACCGTCGATGCCCATCTTCGTCTCCGGCGTCACCGTGACCCACAGATCGCCGACCTTGAAGCTCTTGCCGTCCGCGCTCACTTCGGAAATGACGCCGTCGATGTTGACTGCAGCCTTGCCCATGATCGGAGGCTTCGCCGTCGCGGTAACAGTCGGCTCGGGCTTAAGCTTCGCCTCCGGAGAATTATCATTCAACATTAGAATGCCCACCCCGAGCACCGCGCACGCCGCGATGCCGGCCGTCCAACCCCTTACTTTTCTCTTTTTCGCCAATTCCATGCGCATCCGCTCCTTATGATTCATTAATTTTCTATAGGTTGCTTCTTGGAAATCCTCACTGGTCTTCAAATGGGACATCGCGGACTTATAAACAGACTTCTTCATCCTCCATGCCTCCTATCTTCTCCTTAAGGAGCGCGCGCCCTCTCGCCAGCCATGTCCCCACCGTAGCAGGATTGGCCTCAAGGATCGTCGCGATCTCCTGAATGGAATAGCCTTCGTAATAGTGTAGATGGATCGGAATCCGATACTTCTTGTCCAAGGCTAGTACGGCCTGCAGAACATCGCTTTCTTCCTTGGGGAGGTAGCTCAGGTCTTCGGGAACCGGGTTGCGGCTTCGGAACCACCCGGCCTTCAGCATATTTTTGCTTTTATTAATGGCCGTTCGAATGAGCCACGCTTTTTCGTGTTCGTCGTTTTCGAATGCGGGGCGCTTCTGCAAATAAGCGAGGAAGACGTCCTGTGCTACTTCTTCCGCATCCGCTGTATTCTTCAAGTAGGCGAAGGCGATCTTGATCAAGCTTTGCGAATAAAGACCCAAGGCCCGTCGTACAGATTCATTGAGCTCAAATGAATTGTACACCTCGGCACCTCCTTTCACTTTCAATACAATCGGGCGCTCGATTATTTTTCATTGCGGGCGATATTTTTTTTAGATAGTAACCTCATCTCGGCTCTTGACGAGTCGAGACCCGCAAAGGTATGCAGCTTGTCCCCCCGTTAACCCTCAGCTTCCCAATACCCAAGAAAAACGCACTTTTTACAACGGTTGTGCTAATGACAAGAGAAGCCTGCATTTGATAGAGTTACCTTGCGCGGCCACGTGTAAACCCTTTCAAATTACTTTAGGTCTTATTTCACCAGCATTAGAAATTGAGGAGGGCTCATCTTGAGAAAATGGTCAAAACGAATTATGCAAAGGTTATTGATCGTATCGATCGTCTGCTTAAGCATTCAATATCCTTCCCCTGCATTCGCTTTGAATGCATTGACGGTATGGGTAGAGAATTCCGCAACCAAGGTCTATTCCTCATCGCCGGTTCCGGCTAACCCCCGAACCTCGATAGAGCTCTTTTCCGCCAAAAACGAGAATGAAGCCGCGCAAATCGCGATTCGCTCGACCCACGCTCTGGACAATGTCAGCGTCACGATCCACTCGTTGACGGGACCCGACGGGGCCACGATTCCCACCGGTAACATTAGCGTGAGAAGAGTCAAAAATATGTATACGCTGCACAACTCCGGCGGCGAGATCGAAACGCCGCCTGCTCCGAACGCGAACGAATACCCCGACATTCTGGTAGACAACGCGCCTTTCGATTTGGAAGCGAATGTTACCCTCGCCTACTGGTACAGCGTATACGTCGATTCCGGCCAGGCCCCAGGCACCTATACCGGAACCGTTGTCGTGAATACCGATTCGGGGAACGTCCCGATCGACGTCAGTCTGGTCGTTTACGATGTGGAGCTGCCCCAGACGGCCTCGGCGGATTATCTGGTCAATAACTGGTTGACTTCGGTCGGCTGGGATTTCACCGGGACGCAAATATCGGTTCCCTATCAATTCGGCGTGGAAATCTTCGACGAAGATTGGTGGACCATTTACGAAAATATAGCAAAGAACTTCAAAAAGCATCGGAATAACGTCCTGTACGTTGATGTTTTGGGCTTTCTGATGCTCGGGGGCTTAGACATCGATGCGCAAGGCCATCATACGTTCGATTGGACGAATTTCGATCGTTTCATCGAACTGTTCATCGACGAAGGCACCGTGAAATATATATGGAACGCACACATGTTGGATAGGAAGGATGGCTGGGAAGGGCCAAGCTACATCAAAACCATTACCCGGGCCAACGGAGTACCGACCTTGACCGAGGTCCCAGCCGGCTCCGCCGAAGCCAATCAGTGGCTGGGAGTGCTGTTGCCGGCGCTTAAAAGCCATTTGGACCAAAAAGGATGGACCGAGATGTATTACCTTGTCGGACATGACGAGCCGGCAACGGTTCAGCATATCTCCGCGGACAACTGGTTTTACGATAAGGTCGATCAATACGTTCCCGAAGCAAGAAAGGGAGAACCCTTCTACGAATTCAGAAGCGGATTGGAAAACCGCCTGACGACCTTCGTGCCGCAATTGGACGTGCTGGATCAGAATATGGCCTACTATACGGCCAGACGCGCCGCGGGCAAGGAAATCTGGACGTACACTTGCGTGGGACCGCAAGGACAATATCCGAATCGTTTCTTGGATTACGCCCTGGTCAAAACGCGATTGATTCATTGGTTCAATTGGAAAGCGGGGGCGACGGGATTCCTGCATTACGGCTGGAACTACTGGAACACCAAGCCGAACGTCCTGGAGAATTGGCAAAACGCCGACGGCTCATGGGATTGGGCTCCGGGAGACACTCATATCGTGTATCCGGATGTCACCGATCTGAGTGTATATGACAGCATCCGCCATGAGGCGCAGCTCGACGGCATAGAAGACTACGAGCTGTTGAATATTCTCAGCGCGATCAAGCCCCAACTCGCCAAAAAAATCGTCGACGGCCTCATGAAGAACGGAACTGACTACACACGTGACGGCTCGGATATCGTCCATGCGCATAAAATAATTCTCGACGGCATCGTTGCCGCGGATTCAGATCTGACCATGACGACTTTCGAGGATGACTTTTCCCGAGGCAACGACAACAGTTGGCACCATGTTGTCGGCACGTGGAGCGTGAACAGCGAACAGTATGTTCAAAGCGATATGACGACTTACAACGCCGTATCGAGCCTGAAGGGCAACGCCTACAGAGATTTCGAATTTAGCGCCGACGTCAAAATTCCCGACGCCAACGGAGATGCCTCCAACTGGGCCGGCTTTCAGATCAGAAGCCATAACCCCGGAGACGCAACAACCGGATATCTGATCGGAATACGGCATAACGGGCAATTGTTTATTCACCGGGCAGGCTCAGATCTGGCCACGGTCTCGCTTCCCGTATGGATGGCCGAATACAATCATCTTAAAGTCATAACAAGCGGATCGACGATCCGAGTCTATGTCAATCACAGCCTTACCCCCGCACTGGAGGTCACCGACGATCTGTTTGCCGTCGGTTATCTTGGCCTTCGATCGGGCGGCGTGCTTGCGCATTTCGACAATGTCAAAGTTTCGGTGTCGGGAGTCGACTTTTTCGACAATTTCGAAGCCGGTTACGATACGATGTGGACGCAAAGCTATTCGCCGTGGAGCATCGTTTCTGGTGCCTATTCCGAAAATACGGGGAACGGAATGTCGACCCTTACCGGAAAAACATATTCGAACGGAGCGCTTGCGGCAAATCTGCGAATCGTTAACAATAACGGAATCGCCTCGAATTGGGTGGGGCTAATCGTGCGAAAGACGAACGCCGCCGATAATTATCTGGATTCCGGTTATTTGGTTTACATGAGGAAAAACGGACAGCTGGCTATCTACAAGGCGGGAGCGGGAGATTTGCAAACGTACGATACGGGCCTTGATCCTTCCCATCCGTTCCGGCTTGAAGTCGTTCTGCGGGACGACAATCTGAAAGTGTACGTCAATCACAGCGAGACTGCCGCTCTCGATATTACGGACTCCGCTTACTCGTCGGGGTATATCAGTCTGATAACGGGAGGCGCGAGCGGTCAATTCGACGACGTTCAATTCACGCGGTAGACAAAGAAAGCTATAATCAAGAAAAAAGGTTGGTTCGATTCTGCAGCTAACCTTTTTTCTGTAGCCGGAATATCTACTCTCCTCATAGACAGGGGCCAAGCGATGAGACCTCAACGACAGACAAGCCCGCTACTTCTCGGTAAACTGAAGAGGCAGTTATCCCGACTTAGCATTAAAAGGAAAATCATAATCACCTACATCCTGCTTATCCTTCTGCCTTGCGCAGGGATCGGCTCGTTTTTCTATGGCAGCTATATTCGAATTATCGAAGACAAATCCGTGAAGGACACCCTGCAATTAAACACTCAGCTGAATAAAACGATCGATCAATATATGATGGATGCCGACGGCATTACTAAACTGTTTATGAACAACGATCAGATTACCGAAGTGCTTCTCAAGTTCCCGCGAGACAGCGATAACGCTCCGGATCTGTTCGAAAGGCGCAAAATCGACGCGTTTATCACAGAGGCTTTCAGGACCAAGCCGAATATTCAAGGCGTTTTTGTCGTTACCCCTAATAACATCATGTTCAATCAACAAAAGTACGGGGCGCTCAAAGAAAACTATATCGAGTATGTCCAGGATTGGCGCGAGACGCTGGATGAAAGCGACCAGGATTTCATTCTGCTGCCCTCTCACCAGCCGAACATTCTGACGTATAGAAACACCTTGCCCCACGTCGTATCGTTCGTCCGCAATCTGAAGGATTATAACGGGATATCGCTTGGCCTGATCTGCATCAACCTGGAAACGAAGCTGCTCCAAGATACGCTGCAAGACGTGAAGTATACCCTTCGCAGCGAGATGATTATCAGCGATAGTCAAGGTAACCTCGTCTACCCTTCCCAGGATCTTCTGACGGAAAAAGAGACTTTGTTTTATGGCGGCATTATGGAGAAGACAGGCGACGCCGAGAACGGATATCTAAACATATTGGTGGATAAAACGGACTACTTCGTCAGTTACAGTCATTCGTCGTTCACCAATTGGCGCCTCATTCATATCATTCCTTACCACGAGCTCCTAGCGGAATCGGAGAAAGTAAAAAACAAAGCCATTCTCCTGTTCGGCTTATTTTTCCTGCTATTTTTGCTCGGCGTGATTTTCTTCTCCAGATACCTGACGAAGCCCCTTGTCGTCTTAAGCCGGTCTATGAGACAGGCCGATGCGGGGAATTTGAAGGTGCAGGTGAAGGTGCATACGGAGGACGAGGTTGGCGCTCTGGGCGAAAGCTTCAACGCCATGATCCGGAACCTCGATAGAACGATCAGGGAAAATTACGAGCTCCGGATTTTGAAGATGGAGGCCGAGCTTTCCGCTTTGCAGGATCAGCTCAATCCCCATTTTTTATATAACACGTTGGACATGATCGGCATGACCGCCGTGATGAACGGAGACTATCAGGCCAGCGAGATGATGAGCATGCTGGGAAAAATGCTCAGGTACACGGTACATAACGATCAATGGATCGTTCCCGCCAAGGCTGAATTCGATTATATCCACAACTACGTCAAGCTGCAGAGCCAGCGGCTGAACAATGTCGAATTTGTATTCGAGCTTGCGGAAGCTACCCTCGCGCGTAAGATCTTAAAGCTGTCTATTCAACCGCTGATCGAAAACTGCATCGTGCACGGCTTTCGAGGAGGAAAAAAAGGAGTTGTGAGCATCCGTTCCATCTTGAATGAAGATCGGATTTCGTTCGTAATCGAGGATAACGGAATCGGCATGAACGCCCAAGAGCTGGAGGCCGTTCGGAGAGGGCTTCATGAAAGTCAGCCCGAAGATCGCAGCTCCGGCATCGGGCTGTTCAAAACCCACAAAAGAATCAAGATGGCGTTCGGCGATCCTTACGGCATCCAAATTCGCAGCACGCCGGGCAAAGGCACGGTCGTAGAGGTGACCTTTCCTTCGAACGGGAGCTAGGCGTTGCGGAATTTATTCGGCGAACAGCCTACCCTTTTCTTGAAAATATTAATAAAGTGCTTTTCGCTCTTGTAGCCAACCATTTGAGCGATGGTATAGACATACAGTTCCGTTTCCTTCAGCAGTCGCTGGGATTGTTTAATTCGAACCTCGATCAAGTAATCCGAAAAGCCTTGCCCCGTGGCGTTCTTGAAGATCGTGCTCAAATAACTGGGGTTTAAGTACAATCGCTCCGCGACGATCTGCAAGTTAATGTCTTGGCCGTAATTGTCGTGAATCATTCGCTTGGCCTTCTCGATAGCGTTTCCTTCCTTATTCTCGTCGGATACCGAATCACCGATAGAATCGAGGGAAATTCCAGGGGTGTCCGCGTTGCCTAGTTCCGCTTGGATGTTGCGAATCGCCTCCACGAGGCTCGTCCAACTGATCGGTTTCAGCAAATAATCGTGAACCCGTTTAAACTTGAGAGCGGTCTGAGCGTAGTGAAACTCGCTATAGCAGCTGACGATGATAAAATGAGAGGACGGCAGGCTCCGATGCAAAAATCGGATCATCTCGAGGCCGTTCATCTCAGGCATTTTAATGTCGGTAATAATAATATCCGGCTTAATTGCAAGCGCTTTCACAATGCCTTCAGCGCCATTGACGGCGCATGAAATCCGATGCTTTTCCAGCGGCAGCTTCACTTCCAGAATACTTTGTATTCCCTCCCGCGTAAGCCTTTCGTCCTCTACAATCAAGATTTGCAAGCGGAATCACCAGCCCCGAATCATTAGGATAGAGTTTATTATTTACCTGGGAAAGCCGACTGTCAAGTCGCCCCAACATCTAACCAAACCGCACTTTTTACAAAGGCATTGCCAATGATTTCGACGCCTTGAGCGCGTATGATTAAGACTAGAAATACAAGCGTGCACGCTTTGTATGGACAAATTTAGGGGGAAGTTACAGCGATGAAAAAGCGATGGTCGTTTATCCTTTCATGCATTGCGGCGTTTACGCTAATGGTGGGTTGCGCTAATAAGAGCGAAAGCCCGGGAGCGTCTTCGGACGACGGCCAACAGACGCCGCCGGATCCGGAACAGAAATACAGCCTGACCCTAATGACTTGGCAAGGCTCGGGCGCTCCCCAAAAGGTATGGGACGACTTGAATGCTAAGTTTAACGAAGCTCACCCCAATATTACGGTAGTCAACGAGCCGATGGACTCCAAGCAGTACAGTCAAGTGTACAAGGCCCGGGTGGTCTCGGGAGAAGGGCCCGACATCATGTCGGTCTATCCGGCAGATCTGGAATCCTTCGTTCAGGCCGGATATATCGCTCCCTTGGACGATCTGGCTGCCTTGAAGAAGCTCGAACGTCTGAATCTCGATCAATACAAGGTGGACGGTAAGCTCTACGCGATCCCGCTGGCGATAGGAGGAACAGGGATCCTCTATAATAAGGAGATTTTCTCCCGACTGAATTTGGACGTACCCCGGACCTGGTCGGAATTGATCGAGGTTAGCGAGAAAATCAAGGAAAACGGGATCGTGCCTTTCGGCATGACCGTGAAAGACTCCTGGTTCACGCAGTTTTTCATTTATCCGCTGACCAAAGCCCCGGTACAGGCCAAGGATCCGGACGTCTATTACAAAATCGCGAAAGGCGAAATGAAATTCGGAGACACGGCGATCTCGGAAGCCTTCGAGAAATTTCTGCTGTTCCGTGACAAGGGCTTCTTCAGCAAAGATGCGCTGGGCATTAATTTCGATCAAGCCAAAGCGGAGTTTGCCCAAGGCAAAAGCGCGATGTTCGTAGGAACGGACTGGCTGCTTTCCGACATTCGTGCGATTAATCCCGAATTCGAACTGGGCTACATGGACTTTCCTGCTTCGGACGATGCAACGGAAAACGAGAAAGTTGGCTGGGGCGGCTATTCGATGTCGCTTTCCGTCAAAAGCGGCAAAACCAAGGAAGCGGCCAAGCAATATCTTGACTGGCTGTTCACACAGGAGAACTATCAAAGCTTTGTAAACGGTATCAAATGGTTCCCCGTGCTGGAGGGAATCGACGTCTCCTCCATCGACCCGCTTGCGAATGCGATGAGCGATAGCTTTGTCGGAATGACGATGTATCCATCGGATAACGACGTATGGCTATCCGGGGTGGCGGATACGATGCTGAAATCGATTCAGGAAGCTTATTTGAATCAAAAAACGGCAACCGACATCGTCAAGGATATGGACGAAAGCAACGAGAGGGCTCTAAAAGCCAAATAATCACGTCAGAAGCGCATGGGCGAAGGGGATCGTGGCCTTCGTCCATGCTGCCGTTATCGACCGTTGGAGGAATGCATGTGGCTTCGAAAAAAGGCAGCGCCTATTGGTTTATCCTGCCCGCGCTAATCGTTTATGTCGTCCTGACTTTATTGCCCTCCTTCTATACGTTCATTTATAGCTTGACCAACTACGACGGAATCCTGAAGCTATCGCAACTGCGATTCGTAGGACTGGACAATTATATCTACCTGTTGACTCGGGACAAGCAAATGGGGCAAGCCCTCCTCAACACTTTGGTCTGGCTCGTGTTCCAGCTTGTACTCGGCAACGGACTGGCCTTTCTGTTCGCCCTGCTCCTGAATCAAAAAATCCGGGGAACGAATCTGTTCCGAGCCGTCATCTTCTTGCCTGTAGTGATTAGTTCGGTAGCGGTCAGCTTCGTTTGGGGGTTTATTCTAGATCCGCAGGTCGGGGACTTGAACAAATTCCTTCAGGCCGCGGGATTGGGAGAGTGGACTCGCAATTGGCTCGGGGACTCCTCTACGGCTTTGATCTCCATCATTCTCGTGGACATCTGGAAAAGCGTCGGTTTTAACATGGTCATTCTGTTGGCGGGACTGCAGACGATCCCCTCTGACGTTTACGAAGCGGGAAAAATAGACGGCGCGGGACCGTGGAGAGCGTTTACTCGAATTACGTTTCCTTTGATGATTCCCGTACTAGGCGTGGTCACCATACTCACGGTTAACGGAACGCTCAGAACCTTTGATATGGTTTACATCCTGACCGGCGGGGGACCGGGCTACGCGACGGAAGTGCTGATGACGAGAATCTTCAGCGAAGCTTTTACGGCCAACCGGATGGGGTACGCCTCCAGCCTGGCGGTGCTGCTGTTCGTCGTGCTATTCTTTTTGGCCTACGCCCAGTTAAAGATGACCGAACAAAAGGATACGAATTAAGGTTGGTGGGACTCAGATGCTGGCAGAGAAGACGCTTTATAAGAAACTGATTTTTTTACTAATGCTTGGCGTCAGCGCGTTCGTCGCTTATCCGCTGCTGCTGATGATCGGCACATCGCTGAAATCGGAAAACGAGCTATACCTAAATTCCGTTGGCCTTCTCAACTCCTTTCATTTCGAAAATTACGTTCGGGTATGGCAGGAGGCCCGGCTTGCCCGAATGTTCTCGAACAGTATAATCGTGACGGCGGCAAGCCTGGCGGGAATCGTCCTGCTTGTGACAAGCGCCTCCTTTGCAATTGCAAGGCTGCGCTTCAAAGGAAGCCGGCTGACGTACTTATTGTTTTTTTCTGGCATCTTTATCCCGTTTCAATTAAGCATGGTTCCTTTAATGATTGTGATTCGGGCATTGGGCTTGTACAACAATCTATTTGGACTCATTTTGGTCTACGTCAACCTGGCGATCCCTTTCGGAATCTTTCTCGTTGCAGGCTATATGAAAACCGTGCCCATGGAACTGGACGAGTCGGCCAGGATGGACGGTTGCTCCGACTGGACCTTGTACCGGAAGATCATCGTTCCGCTAATCAAACCCGTGACCGTGACTTTGATCATTTTGCAATGCATTCAAATCTGGAACGACTTTTTCCTGCCCAATCTATTAATCAGCACGACAGCGAACAAAACGGTCACGGTCGGCATCATGAGCTTCCGCGGAACCTTTAGCACGACTTGGAATTTATTGATGGCGGGAGTGACGATCACACTGCTTCCGGTCATGGGGTTCTACCTCTTTACCCAAAAATACATCATCGGTGGAATGACGGCCGGAGCCGTGAAAGGTTAGCCGATTCGAGACGGGGGCAATCGTATGGAAGAAAAACTCAAACGGATCGGCATCAACGCTACGCAGAACGATCCGGTATTGCTTTACGCGGTGCGGGAATTAAAACGATTTTTGAACGCTTCGGCTTCCCTAGAGGCCTATGAACAAGAGGAACCGACCGAGGAACGATATGACGGTTATATCGAGCTCGCCATCGAATCCTCATTTCCGGATTTTTCCTTCGGGATGGAACCCGGGTTCGACTCCGGCACAGGAAAGCCCGTTCTCAGACTGACGGGGCGCGATGCGACGGGCGTCCTGCACGCCGTATATACCTTCCTGGAGGAAATGGGGGTCGTCTTCGAAATTACGGGCCCTGTTGTGACAAAGAGAATCGACTATGACAAAGTTTGGGCGTCTCAGGAATTCGTGGCACCCGTTGTAAAATGGCGAGGCATCCGGCAGCATATCAACTTCCCTATGGATATTTCCTCCTACTCGCTTCCGGATGCCCGAGAGTACATTCGCAATCTTGCCCGGCTCCGAATGAATTGCGTCACGTTTCATAGCTATCCCGGTCAGTGGTACGACCTTCCCTCGGGGGAGCTGGCGGGGAATTTCTTCTACGGGCAGCGCTATCCGATCCCTTGGCAGCTCTCCCCTTATATTGCTAATGAAAACTTATATTGCATTCCGGAAATTGAAAAGCATGACGAAAACGCCCCTTCCAAAAGCGAAGCGGCGATTCAATGGCTAGGCGCGGTGATGCAGGAAGCCAAAGCCGTCGGATTGAAGGTTCGGTTTTCCGTTGAATTGCGCGATCATCTGGATCGGGCAGGACTGGAAATCTGCGATCGGATTAAGGGGCTTTACCCGTTGATCGACGAGTTGGAGTTGATCACCCAAGAATGCGGAACCTGGGCCTATCCGGTTATGCCCGCCCAGGAGCTTGAGGGGCTGATTGCGGAATCGTTCGGCCCGGAAGTGCTCGAAGACGGCGCGATTCCCCGAATTCTGGCCGAAGCCTGCCGGGAGACGGGCGAAGATACGAAAGCTTTTATCAACGCGGGCATCTGGCAGCTCCCGGGTACCTTAAAGGAGCTTTCCAATCATATTCGCGTCGCGAATGAGCTGCTGACGTCCAGCGGAGAAAGGACAATTCCGGAGCTTGCTTTGGGCCTCTACGCCACCGACCACTCCACGTTGAAAATCATCCGACGAATACTGGCGACGAATATGCCCGCCGGAGTCAACTGGTCGCTGCTCCCTGCGCACGGGGCCAGAGCCGTGGTGAATTCCTTGAAAGCCATGGAAGCGGATCGCGAGCTTATGCGCAACTGTATGATTTACAGTTGGCTAGAATTCGACGGTAATATGTATTTGCAGCAAAATCCAGTCGAAGGCATCGGGCAGCTTCTTGAGTTCCTGACGACAAGGCAGGCAAACGAGCAGATTTATGGCATCAACTTCAACCATTGGAGAACAGCTGAAAACAAAACGGCGGCTAAGTATAGTTCATTGGCGATGATTCGCGGTTATATCGAGCCGAAGGAATTTTACGAAAGCTACGCCCGTAGTCTGGGCGTCGCGGACACGCCGCGCTACGCTTCCGCTATGGCCTTGCTAGACGAGACGGACGACCAGGTCCGGAACCGGTTAAGCAATATCGGATTCTGCTTTGCGGATTGTTGGTGGAACGGGCGCTTGGGCTATTTCGGTGCCTATGAGCCCAAGCGGATCGCGACAATCAGGGAAGAATACAAGAGGGTATTGGAGCTACTGCAGACGTGTAGGATCGATACGGCAACCGCGTATGGCTCGAACGATCTTGAGCTGATCGCTAATCGAATCGAGTGCACGCTGATTCATCTGAACATGGTCGAAGTCATGACGCAGCTTCAAGCCGTGTGTGGCTCCCTCCAACCCGGGACGCTTAGCGAATCGCAGAGACAGGAGGTCAATCGCATCTGCACCCGAGCGCTTGACTATTGCGACAAATATATGGAGCACCATTGCCGCATCCTTCCGGATCGGGGCAGCGAGGGAACGGTCATCAGCTACTATCACACGCTCCCTTCAGTCATCAACAAGATTATGGAACTGTACGTAACCGGCTCTATTGAAGAATCCAAGCCAGATTCTCACGCGGATGCTCCCCCCTCACCGGCCATATAATGGAGGAGACCTCTGTTCCCATGACACGTATGGGAACGGAGGTCTCTATGATTTGCCGTCAAGCGGTTCGAATATCGCGCCTCCGACCCGCCCTATCTAAAAAAATCCGAAAGCAGCGGAAGCAGTTTTTTGGCGCTAACCATGTGATTTTGGCCTGTGAGCTGGGAGTGCTTTGCGTTTGGAATTGCCTTCGCCAATTGCCGGGCGACATCATGCAATCCTGCGGGACTCCTCTCGCCAACGCCGATTAACGTCGGGACGGTTACTTTGGCAGCTCTTTCGATGGGAGGTATATCCTGCGTGAGCGCGATATCGTAGGCCAAGGTTGGCGCAAGTGCCTTCATTTTCTTCCAGCCGGGGAATAGCGGCAATAGCCAGACGAACGCCGACGGCATCCCGATCCCCTTCAGAAAGGTACGCATGGCCCCCGCGTTCTTACCGTCATCGAGAAGCTTTTGTACGGTCTGACTTAATTGACGATATTCGACCTTTTCTTTCTCGTCATGCACATAAGACGCATCGTACAACGCTACCTTTCGTACTTTGCCTCCCAGCCGAAGCGAAGCCTCTAGCGCCAACACGGCACCTGAAGAATGGCCGTACACATACGCGGTGCCGCCGGCTGCATCGATCATGGCTTCAATATCCTCGATCTCACGCTCCAGCGAATAAGGCAGCTTATTCCCGCTATCTCCGCGTCCGCGTCGATCGTAATTGTAGACCGTAAAAGATCTGGCAAATACTTTGGCATCCTCCACAATCGGCTTAAAAGTGCGGTAACAGGATGCCCCCGTGATGTAAATGAGCGCCGGACCGCTGCCATAGACATCATACGCTATGGTTGTACCGTCTTTGGACTGAGTTGAGTTCATGATCACACCTACTTCCTTATTTACTTGCTATCCTATAAGACGAGTAAACGATCGTGAAATCATCGGTCCGGCTCTAAATTTCATATTGGCGAGGTTATGTATCTGGTTTTTCAGCTTAAAAGCTTGCATTTTGAATCAAACTGCTGTATTATAAGATTTCTGACCGACATTAACGTCGTCATGCTCAGTAATACTATCGCGGGGTGGAGCAGCCCGGTAGCTCGTCGGGCTCATAACCCGAAGGCCGCAGGTTCAAATCCTGCCCCCGCAACCAACTTACAATTTATGCTTTGCACATATTAAATGCCTTTAACCCGCTGATGTGGATTAAAGGCATTTTTCGTTCTCCTAATCGCTCATGTCTATCCCTTACTTATACAGCACCTTATCGACATTGTACTTGGCCTTATGTTCGTTAATAATAAACGTTTCATAAATTTCTCTATGAACGGCATTCTCGACTAAACAAACCTCGATTTTGGTCACTTCATTCCGATGGTCTTTGATGTCCGACACCGTATCCTCAAAGTGCTTCTTGATTCGAGGTCTTAACTTCCGCGCCTTACCGACGAATAGGAGTTCATCCTTATCATTGTAGAACATGAAGATCCCCGCTTTATCACGAGGAATCAGAATGAAATCCGTAAACCCGTAAATATGGCTTAATGTCGGCGCCTCCTGTTTGTAAATCGTGACTTCGGGAGTCGGAATCTCTATTTGTATCACTACTTTTCACTCTCTCTTCTGCGTCATTGTTATTTCATCTTACCACAAGAGAACGAACAAGCGCCCTATAACCGGCAGCGTCAGTCCTTTTTCTCTACAAAACGCCGCCCCACGGAGTAGAATTCATCCTTATTCACGGCATCGTCCAGCCACTTCAGCAGCTTCACCCCGTCTTGTTCGGCATTGTAGAAATGTTTTAAGGGGGAGAGCGTATGCGGCGTCCTGCCCGTCTTCTCGTTAAGACCGTAATCCGTGATGTAATAATAGTATCCCGGCAATGCCTCAGTTAGCTCTCCGGCAGATCGGAGCATGCGGGCCGACCAGCGCTGCATATATTCGTCATCGTCCGAACCGTCGCCGTTCAGATCCTTTTCAAAGTCGAACAGCAGCTCGTCATACAGCGTATTGGACTGCAAAAGTATCGCGTTGTCCGGGAGCAGCTTGCGGTTCGCCGCGAATATGGACGAGATTAAATCGCCATGGACTTCGTAACCGAAGGTTGCTGCAAAGTTGGCCTTCCATTCGGTGTCGATAATATCCGGCCAGCGATCGGCGTTTAAGTAGGAGCTGTCCGAATATTGATAAATGCGGGCATTCGGGTAGCGCTTCGCTATCTCGGGCGCCCAGAAAGCAGCTCCGAATCCCCCGGCGCTTTCTCCCGCAACGAGGATCTTGTCCGGCTCGGCGAAACGGCTCGCAATCCATTCCAATGCTGCGCGCGTATTGGCTTGACCGTTGTACCGCATGGTAAACGGCTTGCCCTTAGCGTCCGTATATTCCTTGAATGCATTCCCGATATGCAGATCGCCAGTAGAGTAAGGGATATAGACAATATTCCAACCCTTGAACGGATTGTCGGGGTTATTATTTTTCAACAGGCCGCCAAGCGTACTTACTTTAAAGAACGGAATGTTCGGAAAGTAATATTTGATCTCGCCGTTCTTCAGTACATTACCCAGACTGATCGGCTGTGAGGCAGTCGCCGCATCCCAGGCCACACCGCCCCCGGAAAAATAAATGATCAATTTATTTTCAGCAGCGGCTCCCTTATTGGCAAGTAAGTAGTAGTCCGAACCGTCGGCAGATAGGACTTGTGCATCCGGGTCGAACTTGATTTTGTTCCAAGCATAGCGCTCGGCAGTAACCCATTCATCCGGCTCAGCAGGCTTTTCAAGTACAAAGAAATAAATATAACCAACCAAAATAATTAAAATAAGGACTATTCCAACAATCGTAATGAGGAGAATCTTGTTGATTCTTTTTACTGTTTTCTTTTTTGCCACACAAAGACCGTCCTTTCAACCCCAAACGATAATATCAGGTTGACGATAAGTCAAACTTACCAGAATGACTCTCCCGGGGCAAACAGTAGATTATCTAAAGCCTTATTTCCACAGGAATGTCCTTCTATATGTCGAATATCTTAAGAATCTTATATGAACATAAAGTGGAGGGGTAGTGCAAATGAAAGAAGCGCTTAATTACTTTCTAAATGAAGAACAAGTCTGCAAAGGAACAGAAGATCCTGATGAGGGTATTGATAATATTTTTATGTTAGACTCGGAGGAATGGGAAATCCTTACTGGCGCATGGAGCGATCGTTCGATTTCTTGGAAATGCGCTGTTACCTATTTTGCAGGCTTTCGCAGACTATCAGTCAATAAAGAAATTTTGATGAAAGCCATAAACGATGGAGCAACCAGCGTTTACGAACAAGGTCTTCTTTCTTTACATCAGACGTTGACTGAGGAATGGGAAGAAACAGGAAGTACATTGATTGCACTCTTTGAACAAGAAAAGAAGACTATTTTGGAAAAATTGGAGAAGACAAACGATAGCTTCAGAGAGTTTCCCGAATATAACGAATTAGCAAATTTATTGAAAATTGGGTTTCCTTCATTGGATTAATAGTGTAGCTGACGCATTTTTCGCGACTGATATCGGATCCGGCTCAACTCAACCTGAATCCGCGACTCGTCGAAGCTGAGCGACATATACGTCCATATGCCGCCATCGCCGTCCCCTCCCCGCAACAGCCGGTTGGACATCGCCATGCATTCGTGCAAATACAAGGAGTGAACGGTTGCGCCCGATCCGATATTCGATGTAGGAAGGATTTTCCGGATTAAGACTTTGAAAGTACGTTGCTGCGAACAGCTTAAGCAAAAATAGTTCTTGTAATCCGAATTACAAAAATAAACGTATTATGATAGATTATGGGAATTATAGAGCCGCAGATAGAATACTCCCACAATATGCATGGGATATACCACAGTCTGTTTGCACGCGAAAAACAGCGAACCTGAACTGGTCCGCTGTTTTAATGTTTCTGATACCATAGAACTCTGCAATACATCGAGGAATCTTTCAAGGACCGGAAATGGAGCAAATCCGACCAATAATTGCCTTCGATGATCCAAATTCGTCGGTTCCTAACGATGCTCAAAAACCCGCTTTACTTTTGCGGCCACGTAGCGGCTGCCCCCGCGACCCTGTACGTTCTCGATCATCATAGAGATCAGCAGCTGCGGGTCATCCGCGTCAAAACCGACGAACCAGCCGTTTTCCTGCCCTTTTGTGCCCTTGCTCGCTTTTAGCTCCGCGGTTCCCGTCTTGCCGGCGATCGAAGCGCCGGCAATATAGGCGCCATGCCCGACCCCTTCCGGACTCGCCACCGCCTTCACAAGATCGGCCTTGATTAATTCCGCCGTATCCGTCGACATCGCTTGCTCCTTCCACAGCTTTCCCGCAAAAGCGGAATCGGCCTCCGACAGCTGCGGATAGGCGATATTGCCGCCATTGACAAGCGCGGAGAAGGCGAAGGCGACATGCAGCGTCGTCATCTCTACCTGTCCTTGTCCGTAGCCGGAGTCGGCAAGCTGAATATCGCCGGACGGCGCGCCTCCGCCGCCGGCAAGCTGCGAAGCGCTGAACGGATAGGTCAGCGGAAGCGGTTCGCCTATCCCGAAGCGTTCCGCGCCTGCGACGAATTGCTTTTTGCCGATGGCCAGCGCCGTCTGAGCGAAATAGATATTGTCAGAGTAGGTCAACGCCTTCGACAGATCGACCGGATTCAGTTCGTGTACCCGCTTCACGTAATACTTGCCCCAAGTACTGTCTTTCTTCCAGGTCAATCCGGCAATCTCCTTCGCCTCATCCGGGTCAAGCGCGCCGCTGTCGAGCCCAATCGCTGCCGTTATGACCTTAAAGGACGAGCCTGGCGCATATGTCCGGGAGAAGCGGTTCAGGAATGGATGACGCGGATCTTCATTCCATTGTCGGTATTGTTCCTTGGACACGCCTTGAACGAAAGCGTTCGGATCGTACGACGGGCTGCTGAGCAGCGCCAGCACCTCTCCGGTCTTGGGCTGGATCGCCGCCACGGAAGCTTCATCAGCCTTTACTTCCTCGTAGATCGCTTGCTGCAACGTCGCATCGATCGTCAATTTGTACGTCGCGCCGTTCCTGGCATCTTGCCCTGCGATCACGGATTTCTGCACGCCTGCCCTATCCGCAATAACAACCGCTTTGCCTGACGTACCGCGCAATTGCGTCTCAAGCATAAGCTCCAGCCCCGCCTTGCCGATCATATCGCCGGCCTTGTAGCCCTGAGCTTCGCGCGTCTTCAGCTCATCGGCGTTAATCTCTCCAATATAGCCGATCAGATGAGCCGCCACTTCGCCCAGCGGATAACGCCGTATCGTAACCTTCTGAGCGGAAACCCCCGGAAGCGCTATAAGTTCTTCCCTCGCCGCATCATCGACCACTACGGCGATCGGAACGAACAGATTCGGCTTCACCCACGACGCGCCAAGCTTACGGTCGATATCCTGTACGGTCATGCCTAATTTCTTGGCCATCGACGCTTTAACCGTATCGGCCGAATCCCCGAGCTTGCCCGGCACAATGCCGAGTTGCGCCGCCTCGACGTTGACCGCCAGCGGATTACCGTTGCGATCGACAATCTCCCCGCGTATCGCAGGAGTTTTCTCGATTCGCACCGTATCCCCCTCTTCCATGCCAGGGAAAATATAGGAAGGATTCCAATCGATTAGCCAGTTCGTTATGCCGTCGTCCTGCACCGTCTTTCTGACCCGGCCCTGGTTATCGAATGAGATAGGTCCTTCCTCCGTATCCATAGAAACGCGATAAGCGAACCCTTTAACAGCGGTTCCGGCCCCCGTCACGCCCGTACCTTCCGTACCCGCCCCATCTCCATCTTGTTCGGCCGGAAGCGCCGTTACGACCAGATTGGACACCTTAAGCGCATCGTAGATCGTCTGGTACCGCTTGACGAACTGTTCTTCCGTCAGATCGTTTTTCACGAAAGGCGAGAGCAGCGCATACATCCCCGCAAAATCAAGCCGTTCCCACGCCGACAAATACGCGATCACGCTCCCCGACGAATCCGGCGCGGCTGATGGCTCCGAAGAAGGAGCGTCCGTGGACGTTTCCGAAGCCGAAGGCTCCGGAGACGATTTGCCGAACAAATCGGAACAACCTCCGAGCAGGAATGAAAGCATCATAAGGATAATCGCCGCCAAGCGAACGCTGGATTGTCGTTTCATCTGAATTGCCTCCTCGATACCAAAATCACCGATCTGTAAACACATTGCTTATTGTTTATACTGCGATCGCGGTTCGATGTTTCTGTTGCCCGGAAATTTTATCCCGCAAAGTCTGTAGCGGCTTCGGCCCCACCTTATAGAGTCTTCATGCAGTAAGGTAAACTGTTTTCCTCTTTCTGAACTCACTATACAAATAAAAATCGGCGCAGTATTATAAAAAACCGCAGTCCACTTCACTTGTGAAGGGAGTAGCGGTTTATGGGCTTTATTAATCAACTTACTTTTCCGACGCAATCCGATTGGCAGGAGCCGTCCAAGCGGAAGCTTCTTGACCAAAGAGGTCCAATTCCCGGATATTTAATCCAACCCGAAATCTAGCCGCTTCTCCCTTTTGCAGCTCAATCGTCGCTCTTCTATGTTCGGCAGGCTCCGATATTGAAGCAAGAGCTTCATCCAAGGCTTGCAAAAACTGCTTAAAAAATTCTTCCGGCGAATCCTGAAAGCTTGCTCCATCAAGCATCACGCGCATAATCCGATTGTCCAAGGTCCCCATGGAGACCAACAAGCCTTCACCTTGTTTTCCGTGTTCAATTACCCCTAATTTTCTTATATCCTTCATCCTACATTCCATGCGAATAGCGTCTTTTTTACTTTCCATGATTACACAAACAAAAGAATCCTGCGTCACGAGAAGAATCTTGTTTCCCTTCTGCACCTGATCCCAGCTCTCAAAATCTTTATAAAGCGCTCTCACAATATCTTTGGAGGTAATTATCCCAAGCTCTTCGAGCTCAAATAAGGAAGCCTCATCGATTGGAGTATGAAGATGGATTCTTCTTTTTAGATAATATTGGATAAAAAGAATTCCCGCTATTCCGCTTACTAACGCCTCATCCACAGAAATTCGGAAGAAAACGCACAATAATGCAATGACGGCTAGTCCGCATTGAGACAGGGTAAGCTGTTTCAGCTTGCCCTCTTTTGTTTTTCGAAAGTATCTAAAACCTTGACCCGGATGATAATCCCTAATATCCTGGCCAAATCCCTTTAACTTATCAAGACCTACGACTCCTGCTGCAACAAAACCGAACCCGATAACGGTAAGTAAAATCCCTCCGCCAAGAAGACCGACGATACCGCAAAGCCCGAAGAATAGAATCGCCAGCCAAATGACTTGCCTCTTTTTCTTTATCTCTCGTAAAACCTCATCTTGAGAAGTCACCTTTATTCCTCCTGCTTCCAGAATATCTAAATCTCCCAATCCCCGCGCAGCTGCTCGTACAACCAGATCAGAAAGATCGTATCGTTCGGCGCAATGTCTTGGCCGACGCCGAGTCGGCCTGCAAAGTGATGGGCGATCGGCTGAGCCAGTTGCGCGAGGCGCTGCTGCGAGACAAACGGCAGCCGCTCCGCCCAAGTTGCGAGCAGCACCCAATCGGAATACCCGACGGCTCTGCGGTTCTCTTCGTCCAGTTGCTGACGCGGCAGCGATAGGCGCCTTCGATCGATTTGCTTGTTAATCTTCTTCCGCAGCTTAAGCCGTTCCTTCTCTTTCTCGACGACGACAATCGTTCCCGCTACCATATCCCCGATTCTGCGGTCCATGGAGCTGCTCATGACGACAATCATCCCCAGAAAATAGCCGACAGGCAGCATATCGATCAGCCGAAACAGATTGCGAATGAAGACCGCGAGCAGCCCGGCGTTCCGGCCTTCCATCTGCACGACGCGGATGCCGACCGCACGCTTGCCAACAGTCTGCCCGCCCATGTAGTATTCGAACCCGACATAATAACCGCCCGTGCCAACCGCTCCGATAATGAGCAGCGCCGCGATCGCGTAATCGCTGTTTTCGAAGAATATAGAAGCGAAAGCAAGAGCGATATAGACGGCGACCAGAATCAGCATGTCGATCAATTGCGCAATGGCCCGCATCCCCACTCCCGCCGTTGGAAATTCCAACCGGACCTGCTCGGGCGTTACGATCGACACTTCTTTTTCCAACGGATAGCTCATTCTTATGCTCCTCGTTTCCGGGAATTTATGGTAGGATAATAAAAAATAGGAGGTCTGAGCGATGGATCCCGCACAGCGAATTCAGCGATACAAAGAGGATTGGTCCGAGCTCGAGCGGCTGCTCGACGCGTTAAATCACATCCGCCGACCGATTAGCGCTGGCGATATCGACCGTTTGACCGGGTTGTACAAATCGGCGGCGGCACATTTGTCAGCCATGCGTACGCAGTGGCCGAACGACCCGACCACGACTTACTTAAACCATCTTGTCGCCAGAGCGCACCATGTCCTGTACAAGCAATCCGACAAAGGCGCAAGCCGCATCGGACGCTTCTTGGGCACGTACTTTCCGTCCTTAATTCGCCGGAGACAGCCGTTCATTCTGATTGCGGGAGCGCTGTTTCTGCTCGGAATGATCGCCGGATTCGCAGCGGTAGGGTCGGACCCGCTTAACCTATATCTGGTGCTGCCCGCGAATATCGCCAACGCGATCGATCCCGCTGCGACGAACGCTCCTCGCGGCGATCTTCACAGCCCGCTCGTCTCGACGGAAATCTTCATCAACAACATACGCGTTGCCATGCTGATCTTCGTAAGCGGAGTGACGCTGGGGATTGGCACCGTGTATTTGCTTGCCTACAACGGCTTGATCGTCGGAGCTCTCGCGGCCGTCTTCATGCAGGCCGGCGAAAGCTATGTTTTCTGGGCGTATATTCTCCCCCACGGCATTATCGAGCTGACCGCGATCTTCATCGCCGGCGGAGCCGGCCTATATATGGGGTACCGCTTTTTCGTACCGGGCGCGTACCCGCGTAAGCGGCAGTTCCTCCAGGCTGCTAAAGAGTCCGTGCAGCTGCTGCTCGGCACGATTCCGCTATTCGTGATCGCGGGCATCATCGAAGGATACGTCACGCCATCGCAGCTGCCGTTGGGCGTCAAATATGCCGCTGCCGGCGGCACGCTGCTGCTGCTCGTTCTCTATTACGTTTACGGCCAGTTCAGAGCCCGTTCCGCGCTTTCAAATCCAGGTATTCGTTGACCGCGCTAAGCGCCAATCGGTCGGCCGGCACATCCATCACCTGAATGCCCAAGCCGGCCATTTGACTCACGTATTCGCTGCGATCGAGACGGAACTTATGCGCCAGACTCTGAATATAAGCAGTCTGCTGGTTCACCGGCTCGGTTCGCGCCCATTCTTGCAGCAAAGGATCGTTCAAGGAGACGAGAAGCGGCACATGGCTTCTGCGCAGTCGACGCGCGTAGACGGGCAGCTCCTGGTCGTACAGATAGCTCTCCATATCGGAGAACAACACGACGAACGATCGTTTCTTGGTCTGCCGCAGCACATGCGACAAAGCCAAACCGAATCCGGGTTCGACGAAATCGGATTTCAGGTCGTAAGCGGCCAGCGTCAGTTGGCGCAAATGCGGGAGGCCGCGCCCCGGGGGGACGTACGTCTTGATTCGGTCGGAGAAAGCGAGCAGCGCGACGTAATCCCCCTGCTTCAACGCGACCGCGGCCAGAACGAGCGCAGCTTCGAGCGTGCGGTCCAGCTTGGTCTGATGCTCAAGCTCGACTCCCATCATTCTTCCGCAGTCGAGTACAATCGTGACGACTTTGCCTTTCTCGGGCCGTAGAATGTTCGTCATCAGCTTTCCGCTGCGGGCCGTCGCTCGCCAGTTCACCCGCCTCGGATCGTCTCCCTGCGCGTAGCTGCGGATCGAATCGAAGTCCGTGCCGGACAGATGGGGCCTTGCCAGCCTGCTGCCATCAAGCACCAGAGAATCCTGAGCTGCAGCCAGGATGCCGCGCACTCGCGAGAGGTCCGGCACGATCCGAACTTCGCTTCGGCATGTCAGCCTCGTCTGCTTCTTCCACAGCCCGACTCCGCCCCAATAGCGAAGCATCGCGCTTCCGAACGTATAAGCTCCCCTCTCCTGTCCTGCGGCGTCGTACTCGAAACCGACCTCGCTTTCCTCCAGGCGGCCTCTCCATACCTCCTGCGGAATCCGAACATCCTGCTCGTCCTCCCGTTGCGTGCGGTAATCCGTGAAGGAAATCGGAATGTCATCGGCTAGCTCGACGTTCAGGGAAAAACCCAACGCCGGATCGGCCAGCAGAGAAAGCCGGACCTTGAAGGATTGGCGTACGTCGGCCTCCTCCGGTATTGTCCTCTCTGCGGAGAACCGCTTCCGCGAGGGCAGCAGAAGCAGATCGACGACGCTGAACAGCGCTAGCAGCAGATAAAATCCCCAGAACGAATAAGCGCCGTAACCTAGCGCATAGACGGCTCCGATCAGAACGGAACCGATAGCCGTAATCGCGACAAGGCGGCGAGTCGGAACGATCGACTCATCGCCAAATTGTCTACCGAGGAACCGGAACAGACGCGAGCGTTTCCTGGACGATGTGGTCACTGCTGCCGCCCTCCAATTCCGCCTGCGGCGTCAGCAGCAGCCGATGGCGGAGCGCAGGGCGCGCCACCAGCTTCACGTCGTCCGGCGTCACGTAGTTTCTGCCTTCGAGAGCAGCCCAGGCTTTGCTCGCCATCAGGATGGCAATTCCGGCGCGCGGGCTTGCTCCGAGCTGTACCCGCTTCGATTCGCGCGTTCTGCGTATGACCGCCGTAATGTAGTCGATGACCGAATCCTCGACGACAACTTCCGCCGCATGCGCCTGGGCTGCCCGAATCTCATCGAGCGTAAGCTCTGGAACGATCGCCTGATCGTGCTCCGTCGCGAACGGGACGTGCCCTCTTAGAATTTGCCGTTCCTGCTCTTCCCCCGGGTAATCCAGGATCAGCTTGAACAGAAAGCGGTCGAGCTGCGCTTCCGGCAGCGGATATGTACCTTCATATTCGAGCGGGTTCTGCGTCGCGACGACGAGGAAAGGCTCCGGAAGCCGGTGCGTCGCCCCGTTAATCGTCACCTGACGCTCCTCCATCGCTTCGAGCAACGCAGCCTGCGTTTTCGGTCCGGAACGGTTGATCTCGTCCGCTAGCACAAGGTTGGCGAACACAGGCCCGCGGACCGTTTGAAATTCGTTTTCTTTCGTATGATAGATGACGCCTCCCGTAATATCGCTGGGCATCAAATCCGGCGTAAACTGGATGCGACGGTACTCGCCCCCCGTTAACGCCGCAAGCGTGCGCGCCATCTTCGTCTTGCCGAGTCCCGGCACTCCTTCCAGAAGCACATGTCCTCCGGCCAGCAGCGCCGCGGCCATGAGCCGGATATTCGTCTTCTGCCCGTACAGCCGCTGCTCCATCGCAGTCAGCAGTCTCTCCATGCTTGCGCTCATTCTCGTCACTCCTTCTCCAGTAACGCGATCATCTCGCCGTACTCTCGCGTCCGTTCGACGAAATCGCCATCCGCTCCCGCGCCGCGTTCCAACGCCTGCGCGTGCCGCAGCAGGCGCTCCAGCTTAACCGCCTGCGCTTCGCTTAAGCGGTCTTTTGCCAGCCGCTCCGCCTCTTCCGGCGCGGCTTCAAGGGGCAGCCCCCAGCGCGCCAGCAGCAGACGACGTAAGGCGCGCGCCTGATGCGCGAGCGCCTCGCTCTTGAAGCGGCGGCGCTCGTACCACGCAGCGACGGCCCGCAGCGTTTCGTCGCCGCGGCGCACCGTCCAGGCGCGCGGCGTATATGCCGGGCCGAAGTGCTTGCCGCGCTGCCACAGCCAGAGCAGCAGCGAGACGGCCAGCCCTGCGCAGACGGAGACGAGCCACGCCGGATACACGGCCAGGAAGCCCGGCGTCTCCTCATAACCGTGATGGTACTCGTCCACCCATAAGACAGTGCGATTCCCGTCGCCGACCAGCCACGGCCATACGAGCTCAAAATGATCGTGCTTCAGCACGTTTTCATTCGTCAGCCACTCGGGCGCAACCGCCGCGACGATCGTTCCTTCTCCGTGAGGTCTTTTCACCCCGATGACTCCGCTTGGGTCGCGAAGCAGCTCGATATCGCCGTCTTCCAAGGTAATTCGCTGCTTTATTCCGACCTCCGCCATTCGTTCGACAACTGCTTCCCCCTCCTGCCGCATCACGGTGACGGTTCCGGATAAAGCGTCCGAGCGTTCGGTTCGAAATCCATCTCCCGCGCCTAGATTGCGGCTGAAAAGCAGCAGCTCGTTCCCTCGCTCCACCCATTCGAGCAGCTTTGCCCATTCGCCATCAAGCGGCGCGGCGGGCTCGACAATGAGCAGCGTCTGCCCTGTGCTCGCGGGCAGCTCGCTCCACGAGCGCTTCCATGTCTTGATCGGAGCCTGCTTCTCCTTAAGCAGCTCGATCACGCCCTTCGTCCCATCCACGTCAGCGGAGAACGATACGTAAGGCGCTAATCGCTCGGGCTGCGGTCTTACGACGATCAGTCCCAGTCCAACAAAGAGCATGACGCAGACGGCCAGCCCGATCACGTGTTTGTTCCGATGCAGCAGCTGCTTGATCGGCGACATCCTACCTCGCCTCCCTCTCCGCAATCAACGCAGCGATATCGCGTTGAAAGCCCTGGAAGCTTTCATCGTCCGCAGGCTCGTGCCCGTACCATACCCGTTCGAACAGCAGAGCGCTCCGCTGAAAATACGGCACCGCATTCGCCCGGTTCCGCTCCAGCTCATCTCGATAATCCCAGTCCGTTTTCCATTTCTCGATGCGAATCCAGCCAGCCCGTTCCAAGTAGAACAGCAGCGACAGGTACGAACAGCGAATGCTCTCCCGGATTTTCCCTTCGGCATGCGCAGCCTTCGCCATCGCCGCATACTGCTCATACGTCAACGCCATCTCCGATGCCCCCACAGGCGCCTTATGACGACGAGTTTTCCCATTGTACACGATCTGCCTGGAGAACCCGTAAATCGCCCAGCACAGCGCTACCAGCACCGCGCCCAACACCACGAACAATCCGACGATCACCACGCTATTTGCCCCATGAAGGGAAGGAAAACGATCAATCGCCCAGTCCACCAGCGCTTCCAGCCAACCCTTGCGCGGGCTGGCGGTCTGTTCATGCACATATCTCGTAAATTCGTCCCTGCTCAGAATTTCGCCAAGTCTTTGTTTGTCTTCAAGCAGCTCGGACCGGTCGCTCATTGGTCGGCCGGAGGCGGCGGCGGTGTCATAAAATTCGGGCCGATCCGGTTAATCATCTCTTCAAGTCCCATTCCGTCGCGAACCCTAAGATCGAAATAGCTAACCGCATACACCACATAGAGAATCGGCGCTGTCAGCAAATTGACAAGCATCTGCAGCAGGGCGAAAACAATGCCGCTCATCGGCACCAACGCAAGGAGGAAACCGGCGACTAAATTAAACAAATAGATCAACAGCATCATGACCAGAAACAGTCCGAACAGTCTCCAGAAGCTTTGACGCGTCAAACTCCAGCTTCTTCCGAATCCAACCGACTCTTCTTGGAGTGCGACAACCGGAAGAAAGTACATGAAGCGGATTACGAAATAGTAAAAGGTGAACACGACCCCAACCGAAACAAGGATTATCCCCACACCACCCAAGATCGCGGCGACAATCATGCCCAAGATCATAGTCACGATCGCGATTGCAATAATAAAGCCGAGCATCATTAGAGCAAATAAGACCGAACTGCCGAGCAATCCCCCGTACCTCTTAAAGGACATCCGCAGCAATTGGAGCGCCGACGGAGCTTCTTCTCCCTTCATGACGTGGTATACGAGAAAAACCACGGAGGCGACGGCGACCGGCGTCAGAAACAGAAAGACTAAGCCAAAGAGAAAAACGACCCACCCCTGGCTGCCTTCAGAGAGCAGCGGTTCCGCGTCTGCGGAAGAATAATTCACAATGCCTTCCATATTGAACATCGATTGGACGGTCTGCCCCTGAGTCATGGCTTGAAGCAAATAAAATAGGCCATAGCAGATCAACATAATCGACATCAGTTTCGCAAAATGCTTGCGATACAATTGAAAGCTTAAATCGATCATTCTACCGATTCCGATTGGCTTCGGGACTTCATGAGGCACAGTAAAACCTCCTAAGTTTTTCTAAATTTCTCTCATTATACTACACTATGCGCAAAGCTTGTCGCTGAGTCAAAAAGAAAATTGAAAGGCGATGAGCGAGCGCTTCAAACGTTATTTCAGAAGCCCCCCGCTAGTCATATCCTCTCCGACTCCTTTATTCCCCTAACTCCTTGCACGATCTTTTCCTTGAGAAACTCAGGCAACACAAAGACCATCGGTGCTGAAGGAATGTCGAATTTCAGATGGGAATGAGGAATTTCCGTAAGTAAAGTACCTACCGGGTCATCTTGCCTGTCGCGAATCACGTTCCAGAATATTCTCGATCTATGATCCTCCGTCCCCCATTTCTCAAGGGAGTTTCTGAAAACCAAGCGCTTTGCGATAACAAAATCGTTCTCCTCCAGCTTCACCATGGCACTAAATCCGGCGCTTTCCAATTGTTCGAATACAGTCGGCATAAGCTGATCCAAATAAAGGCCGTAGGCTGCATAACATGCAAGCCAATTATAAGGATGACCAGATTGAAACAAGGAGAGTCTAGTGGTTTCATAGAAAACCTTATAATCAACTTTAATTTTTATGTTAGGAGGAGACTGAGATTATGAAAATGCGCCCTCAAAAAATGGCGACTAAATTTACGATTAGCCCCAGCACTTTACGAAACTATGAAGCTAAAGGCCTCATACCTCCCGCAGAAAGATCCGAGAACGGCTATCGTTTCTATACGGACTTGCATGCAGCCTACTTGGCTTGTATTCAAGCCATGGCCCCTGCATTCGGGATGGAAGTGACGACGGAGGTGCTTCATGATCTTCAGCGTGACGAGATGCATAACGCTTTATGGGTCATCAGGGAAAAGGAAGTTGTTTTATACGAGGATAAAGAGAAATTGGAGCGGTTGATTGAAGAAATTCGGCAATTAGCGGACGATAATACATCTTCATTTGCCAAGGAGCGCCTTACCATCCATCAAGTATCCACGTTAATGAAGATACCTAAATCAACGATCCGATACTGGGAACACGCAGGTTATGTGATCGCGGACCGGGACCTGGAAAACAGTTATCGACGCTACCATGAAGGTCATCTTCTTAAAATGAAGTTGATCCAGATCATGCAGAACTCCGTTTATTCCGAAGAAACCGTAAAATCTAAGCATAGAATTGCCGCTGCAGAGCAGAGCGATTTGCAATGCGTCATGAAGCTGGCCGAGAATATCCGGACTTATCTGGATAAGAGGATCGCGTCTCAAATATGCGGAATTTCCAAACTTTATAGTTTAATTCAATTGATAAAAACGCCGGTCTAACTCCTTCCTCTGTACACGCATCTATCATTTGCTCGACTGTAATCATCACCGCACTGGCTAAAACGACTTCTTCGCCATGATCTCCGACGAATCTTTCGTTAATTCAGCCAACCATTTCGCCTCATGTTCAAACAGCTTATCCGCTTTCGAGGTGCTCAGGGCCGCCAGTAGTTTGTTGACCTCTTCCTTGTCCGGCGCTACTCTCCAAAGGAACGATAGGCCATGCATCAGCTCGCTCATTGGATGTTGCCCGCCCCCTTTGCGTTGACGAGACACAATTGTTTTAACCCGACTCAAAACGGTTTTCGTTTCCGAGTCGCCCCCCCATTGGTCGAGAGCTTCCATGGCGCTCCATTTCACATCAGGGGACCTGTCGTTTTCAAGCGCCGATACAAATAAAGGCACATGAGTAACATCCCCGAATTCGGCGGCAAAACGTATCGCAAGACTGCGAATCTCGCCGTTGGGCGATTCGATGAGCGCCAGCACGTCGGGAAGTGCCTCCTTCAGACGGAGCTGTTTCAGTGCCCACAGCGTATAGACGATATCGTACTGGTCGTTCGAGTGACGAATGATTTCGATTAAGCGCCCCTTCACTTCCTCCGGCCGGCAACGGGCCAGCACCCGAAGCGCTTCTCTGCGGATCGAATCGTCGCTCGACTCCGACAATGCAAGGAACATTACGGCATCCGGCACTTCCGGTACGCGCGCGAACGACCACATCATTCGCGACTTCGTTTGCATCTTGTTCGTTTTCGCAAACTCGTCCAGCATCAGACGGACAGCCCTGACATCCCCTGTATTTTTCGCCAGATGGCTCCATAGGAAGCAGGCGTTCCCCCTTGTTTCATCGTCTTGCGTTTCCTCCAAGACCTGTGCCGCAACATCGATTAAGGCCGGATCGTCCAACCGTTCCGCTTCGCGCAAAGCCTTCCAAGACACTTGATCTTCCGAATTCCGAACTTCTCTCCCTTGCTCATCCGTCTTGATGGTCATGCGGTACAGCAGGTCTCGAACGTATTGTATCTCTTGACTCATAAGCAGCCCTCTCTGTTCTTGTTTAGAGTTATGTGCGCTTTATATTAAACGGAGAAATCTTGAACAATTTCAACTACCTCGATCTGTCCATTAATCAAGAGCTCGGGAAGTTCATTTTTAACATTTCCCTTCCAATATGCCCTAGCCTGTTCGATTTTTAAGGAAAAGGGTACTCCATCCTCTTGCGGTAAAAGGTTCCCATCGCCCTCAAAGAAACTCCCTACTACCCGCAGTTTAACAAGCTGCAAAACCTCTCTATTGTATGAATCAAATATACCTTTCCATTTCAATGCGTCTTCGTAGCTTTTGGCAGCGTATAAACAGGACAATCTTGAAGGGTATTCAGGATATTCTTGCAGTCTTACCATCTCAACTATAACTTCTCTAATAGCTCGAATCGTTTGCCCTACATAACTGATCGCTACATCGGCATTTTCTTTGTTCAGCTTCAAGCCTTCATCTGTATAATGACCGTATAGAATCTCAATAAAGTCTTCGCCTTTGGAATTCAAGCGTTCCTTCTCAAAGAAGAATTGATAAAGGACATTTTTTTGCTTGTCATCAAAGTATAGCATCTGTCCCAGCGACATTTTTTTCTTAGTAACAATATGATATACATATATTTCGTTAGCCACCAAGCATTCCTCCCATCACCATAGTTAGTTGATTACTTATTTTACCACAATAGAAATCGACCCAAGTTAAGTGCTGAAGCAACTTTAACATACACGAAAGGCCGCCGAAGTAATCGGCGGCCTCACTTTTAGTGATAGAATATTGTCTCTCGTAAGCGGAAGGATCTACAATTTGGCCTACTGTCTTGTAGATTCTAGTATATAGAAATATCTGTCCCATAGAGGTGAAGCTGAAGACGCTTTGCAACGGACTGCGACGAGTAATTATCCCATGACGTACTATACATAGGTATTCTTTGAGAATGGCGAATAGCTTGGGCCCAGGAAGAAGCGACCCGAATTGCATATCCTTTTCCTCGATAGCCCTCCAATGTCTCCACACCGGCCTCAGCAGCTCTATCGCTACTTCTTGCGCTAAAGCATACTGATACCGCCATGTTGTTTTCCATCACCATATAGCAAGGTTCTCGAGACTCAAGTTCCGATAACAGTGAGGAAAATCCATGTTCCAGGTAGCATTTATTATTCTCGGTGACTAGAGTAGCATCCGTGTAATCCTTACCGATCTCATTAAATGTGTAAGCAGGACCCATCCATATTCGGCGAATTTCCTTATCCATTTGTAATGTGTTAATCACATTGGACAGTTGCTCATTTGGGTCATACCTATCCATTATTTTCATGACGTCGCGGATCACGTTATTCGAGATATCATTTCGGAATCTTATTACTCGCCCATTATTCGTTTGCCCCCAAAAAAACCGGGGTGCTGGATGGCGGACACGCTCATTAACTCCTGTGATTCTTCCAGCTTGATCATGGACATAGAGAACCTCAGCTTGAATGTCCATAAGTTCTAAATTGTTGTACAGACCATTACCTCCTCTATTGTGAGTCGCTCACCCTTTCCCGGCTTTTAATCATCATCAACGATCACTCGCTCTCTCCGTATTCTGTCACAAGAATATCATTTCATCGAAACAGTTTGCAGCGTCTTCTTTTCAATCCGTTTTTGTGGTGTCACCCTGTACAGCACGGCTATTTCACCAACTCATAGCGAGCTGCGATAATACCTGAATTGAACGTTCGGCTGGATAGCAGCTTGAGCCTGATTTTTTCACCGGCGCCGTGGAATACCGATTTTCCGCTGCCTAGGATGACCGGACAAATCGTCAACAGGAATTCGTCGATCAGGCCAAGCTCAAGCAGCGTCTTCGCCGCCCCTGGGCTGCCGAAGATAACGAGATTTTTGCCTGGTTGCTCCTTGAGTGCCTTAATTTCCTCTGCGATATTGTCTTTGATCAATGTGGTATTGTTCCATTCCACCTTGTCCATCGTGCTGGAGATGACGATCTTCTTAACATCCTGCACCCATTTGGCATGCTCCATATCGTGCGTCGACGCATTCGGATTGTCCAGCATCGCGGGCCAGTGGCTCTCCATCATCCGGTATGTCGTGCGTCCGTATACGGGAGAGCCGACTTCGGCCACGACCTCCTCGGCGTATTTCTCAAGTTCCTCGTTATACGGAATCCAATCCAGTCCTCCATTCGAATCCGACGCATACCCGTCCAGCGACACATGCATGAACAATACGAGTTTTCTCATGTCTGTTTCTCCTTTGATTTTGAATTTTTTGTTCGATTTTTTTTGGCCGTTGGCCCGTATTTCGTCCTGCCTTCACGTTCACTATAAATCATTACGTTACGTAAGGTTCAAGCAGAATATCCGTCAGCTTAATAAAATATGGATACTCATGTTAATAAATATTGGATGCGTATAGGATACAATCCTGCCCATTAGCGAAATAGGCTGCCGAATGCCAGCAGTCTTGCGTCTTTGTGCTATCGTTTGTCAGATTGAACTAACGGGCAGAATACCCTAGTGATATACTTTCAGTGGAGATGCTTGTATTGTGATAGGATGACCTCTCATTTCTCCTGGATAAATAATCTCTCGGAAAAGGATGCAGCGCATGAACAAAACGGATCGTTTGTTAGCCATAGTGCTTGAGCTGCAGCGTAACAAAGTGTTACGAGCCGAGGATTTAGCCGCTATATTTGAAACAAGTGTGAGAACCATCTACAGGGATATTCAGGCTTTGAGTGAAGCTGGCGTATCCGTGGTAGGGGCGCCGGGACAAGGATACTCCTTAATGGAGGGGTATTTCCTGCCGCCAGTCAGTTTCACAGTGGAAGAAGCAGTGGCGTTGCTTATCGGGACAGATTTTATCGAGCATTGGTTTGATGTTCACTATGGCAGTAAGTCTCGAACTTCGAGAGGGAAGATTGAAGCCATCCTGCCAGAACCGATCCGCACTGAGGCATCCCGGATTCGCAAGAGCTTTCGTTTGCTTACTACTGCTAAAGATATAGCACGAATACAAGAGAAGGCATACTTGGAAGCGATTCGTCGAGCGATACTGGAGGAACGAAAAATAAGATTCCGCTATTCCAAACGAGTTGCCGAGGCTGACGGGAACCGCCAAAGTGTTCGTACAGTTGCTCCTTATGGACTTGTGCTTCATCAAGGATCATGGGTACTCGTTGCACAGTGTGAATTGCGTCAAAACATCCGTCATTTCCGGTTGTCCCGTATGTCGGAGCTTATCGAGCTGGAAGATAGATTTATATTGCCCGCAGATTTCCTTTTAGATGCATACCAGCCTCAAGACGATCGCAACGTCCTTGTGCGCATTTGGGTCCAGCCTGACATTGCCGATAAGGTAAGGGAATCGAACAACTTCTATATACACACCATAGAGGACCATACAGAAGGGTTGCTGGTGACTTTACGTGTTCGGCAGCCTGAGGAATTGCTGCATTGGGTGCTCGGTTGGGGAAGCGGAGTGGTTGTGCTGGAGCCGGAAAACTTCCGAGATCGGGTTAGACATGAACTGAAAAAAACGTTAGAACGCTACTGACATAATGGTGTCAGTAGCGTTCTTTTATACTTAGAAAAAAGAGGATTAGAGGCGATGATAAATAATGATAACAACAAAGATAGCATTACAACGATTCGAGGAAACTGCGACACATTATATTCATGAACTTAACCAATTCAGTCTGGAGCAGCTGAGGCAAAAGCAAAGCGACAACGAGTGGTCAATCGGACAGATGTTTCAACATCTCATTAACTCGGCGCTTTATATGCAGCTTCGTAATATCGATCAGTGCCTGGTGCCAAGCCAAGATTCCATGGTGCCTGGAACGGAAAAAACCGAGGTTGGTGCGGCTATATTTTCTCAAGGGAGCTTCCCGCCCATTCGCATTCATGTGCCGCCTTCCCCGCAATATACTCCTGAGCAGCCAGAGAGTAAGGAGCAGCTCATTCGAGGCTTACACACTGTCATCCAGAGAATGAAGGACATTGAACCTACCCTTGAAAAAATATCCAAACAAATTACAGTGCCCCATCCGAGATTCGGCGGATTGTGCGCGGAGGAATGGTTTTTACTTGTCGAAATGCACTACCGTCATCACCTTCTGCAGTTGGACCGCTTAAAACAAGATTTGGCTATATTGCCTACCTTCTAATTTTACATTCTCACCTCATGCAGCTTTAAGAAAAATGATACGGCTGAGTTAATCGTGTCCATCGGCGAAGTCCTATAACAAACCGTCTTCCAATTGCTCAAGCACACAGCTCCACCACTGATTTTCGTCTGCCAGGCTGGCTGCGTCCTTCTCCTCAAACAAAGCCCGCATCCGGGCCAGCTCCGCCTTGCGGTCGAAGACCGGCCGTTTCGGACGCTGCGGGACGAATTCGCCACGGCGGAAGGCGGCCAGCCGTTCGCTCATTTCTTCCGCCGTCCATATCGTCGCTTGATCATCTTCGGAGTGACTTGCTATAAACGATCGGACGCTTGACAAGAACATCAGAAACAGACGGATATCCGAGTTAACGAATCCTGATTCCCCAGAGGCCGGTTGGAAGGAATAGAGATGCCCGGAGCCTTGAGCCAACCCCAGAATGGCGCTTTCCGGCTCCCATTCGTATCCGATGGGCAGCAACTTGCGTTCGCCAACTTGCAGTATTCCCCTATCTGCGAACGATTGGAAGCGAACGCCCAAGACGGTATCCGCAGGCTCGATAAAGGGAAGTCCTTCCTTAAGCAAATAGGCCTCTACCTTCTCAGGCAAATTGACGGATTTGACGAGATCCGGATCATACTCGACAACACGTTTCAAAACTCCATCCCCTCCTCTTATTTCAGCAACGTGAATGATCAAGCCCGCTCAACATGCACGGAAGTGTAAGGCACCCCGATGGGGTACCTTAATGGATATTTTATCGATGCTACATTTATATTTCGGAAGCCTGGCGGCTTAGAAATTGTCGAACAGAAACATCCGTGCTCAGTCCAATAGCAAGGCTATAAGCAGAATAGGCGTCTTCTTTGCGGTTCATCCGTTTGTACAAGTGGCCGGCAAGCGCCCAATACGGCTGATAGTTCACCACTTCCTCGGATGAGATAGCCTCCATTAAAGCAAGCCCTCGTTCCGCTCCATAAGCCTCTGCAATAGCAGCGGCTCGACCGACCAAAACTCCCAATGTAGGGGACATTTGAATGAGCCCCTCATATAAAAGAGCAATCTCCTCCCACTCGATGCTTCCGGTCCATAGACGTTGTGCATGTATGGATTGAATCGCGGCGATGAGTTGGAACCGACCGATTCGCCCCGTTTGCGAAGCGGCATGGAGATAACGCTCCGCCTCCACGATCAAGCCTTTCTCCCACCATGAACAATCCTGCTCGGAGAGGGGAATATAGCTTCCTCCCTCATCATACCGGGCCGCACGTCGTGCTTCGCAGTAGAGCATAGTTGCCACCAGACCGTAAACCTCAGGTTCGCGAGGAGCCAATTGAAGAAGCAGCTTTCCTAGATAGATTGCTTCCTCCGCCAATCTTCTTCTGGGCGAATCGGCAATGGCCGCCTCGTCCCATCCACTCCCGTAAGCAGCATAGATGGCCTCCAGGACGGAATCGAGACGATCCGGGATCTCTTCTGCACCAGGCATTTCAAAAGTGAGGCGCTCGGCACGGATTTTTGATTTTATCCTCGTAAGACGCTGGCTCATAGTGGAGGGCTTTACGATGAATGCAGACGCAGTTCGAGCTGCATCGATCCCAAGCACCGTCTGCAACATAAGCGGTGTACGCATAACAGGATCAATTGCCGGATGAGTACAAAGAAACATCATCCTCAGGCGTTCGTCCGGAAAGACATCGTTTGAAGAAGACAGACGCTGTGCATCCTCCGATATGGCAAGGAGTGTCGGCAGCGCGTTTTCGGAAATACGAGCACGGCGGGCTTGGTCGATAAGCCGTCTACGAGCGGCCGTAGTCAGCCATGCTTCAGGCTTATCCGGAATGCCGATCTTGGGCCAGGCCTCCAGCGCGGCGAGAAAAGCATCTCCAATAGCATCCTCAACAGCCTGCAAATCCCGCCAATTCACAGCCAAATAGGAGAGTAATCGACCATAAGCAGCGCGAGCCGTTTCTTCAATGATCTGATTGGTTTCCATAGAGCGACTATTTCAACGCGGGAATGTTCTGTCTGACCTCAACCACATCGACAGGCCCTCGAGCAGCCCATTCTAATGCGGTGTCTAAGTCCGGAACATCAATCACGAATATCCCGCCGAGCTGCTCTTTCGTCTCAGGGAACGGTCCATCCTGAACTACCATCTCACCACCACGACGTTTCACCGTAGCAGCTGTCTCGGGAGCATAGAGACCTGAACCGAATACCACTATTCCAGCTTGCCGCAATGCATGCACGTAGTGCGTCCAGCTAGCCAAGTATTCTTGTTTTCGGGCCGGATCCGTTCTTGCTGCAAAATCCTCCTGACTTTCGTAAAACATCAAGGTGTAATTCATTGTAAAGCTCCTCCCTTTAATCCTTAATATAATTTGGTATCGTTATAATGTCGTACCAACCGTTCCGATTTCTACATCTCACTAAAAATTTTTATTAATCGCTTTTGATTATCGTTTGCGGGAGGGGCTACTTTAAATTATTTTTAGGGAGCTCTTCATTTAACGGCATTCTTGCCATTGTCAAAATAATCATCCGGCAAATTTAATTCTTTCAAACAATCTATAAATTTTACCCTGAAATTAGGGTTATCTTTATATTCCGGCCATGCAGCTCTATAATATGGCAATAACTTCTCATGAGGGATAATGCCCCAATATAGAATAGAGTTTTTCACAACCTCCTTGTCGCCGCCCATTAACATCTGTTCAATGATCTCCCAATCTTTCGATTTGTCATCGCAGCTGCGTGTGGCATAGATGGCGGCGTTTCGTATATTCGAGTCGGCGTGGCGCAAAAAGGGCGCAAAGTTTTGAAGTGTAATCGCGCCGGAAGATTCCAAAACATACCCCACATGGCGTAACGTTTCCGGGGCTTGTACCCTGTGGAGATTTTCCAATATCGCTTCTATAAATTCCGCTAAATCAACAGCTTTACCGTACCCGTTCAGGATCTGTAAGGCTTGCAATAAATCCTCTTCGCTATCCGAATGCAACATCTCCAGAAGATAGTCTCTCCCCGCGTCAACAGAGGTTTTGCAGATCAGCTGAATGGCTGTCGTGCGATCTTTTTGTCCTTGATCAGCCACGCTTTTCAAAAAATCGATGGTTGGCTGTGAGATTTTCTTGATCTTGAACATTCCATCAAGCGCTTTTGATTTGATTTCTTCGTCAGGGGCGTTTTGATAAACCTGAATCAACGCATTTTCATCGCCCGGCATTCTGCTACCAAACCATGCGATGTCGTAATCCAGTATAACTTCATCCAGCCAGCGCTCGTACCAGTCCAGAAAGTTGTCTTCATAGACAAAGAAAAAGGGATGGTCTGGATAGAAATCTGAAGTGTAGACGACTTTTCCCCTATGCTCCCCTTCAAGTACGAGATACATATCGTATTCGCAGCCTTGTGTGCCGATGCACAACATTCCACCCAGCACCCTATTGCGGACCGCGTCGTATTCCGGGTCGGAGATATCCTCATTATTAATCAGGGGCTCGATCAGAACGTTCCAATCCTCTTTTGTCATTCCAGGGTGTAGAACGCATTTTGTCACAAGTGCATTTTTATCGGTATAGGAAGCGGCCTTTTCAATCGAATACATCCCGTAATACGGCCCGGCACCTCCATTTCCGACTTTCGTCAAAAACTGCGTATACGGCTTCGGGAGCGTGACCCGGTTCTTTGCTTGCCAGTCCGCAAGCTCTTTTTCTGTAAGCTTTTCATTAACCTTATATTTGTGCGAGGATGCTCCAAACACCTTCAAAGACGTATCTTTGCGCATGGCCTGTTCGAGCTTCTTTTTTATTCGATCAAGTTGCGTTTCTTTCTTCCAAAACAACATATTGAATCCCCCTGATGGTTATAGCCAGGCTTCCTTCGTTTGCTTGTCTAGCAATTTCAGCAGATGCGGAAATCGGTATTCTCCGTACATGCTTTGTATGTGCTCGGCAGCGATTCCTAACTCCATGCCGACAGCGGTTATATACAAAGGCTTCGAGCTGCTGCCTCGGTAAATCTTTCTGACAAGTGCTTCGTTGTTGTGAAAAGCATTTTTGGCAACGCCGATCACTGGAATTTCCCCTAAATAATTTGTGTAAACATAATGTCCGAGCCCGGGCTTCTGCTCATTGTCTAAATAGACATAGCCATCCACAACAAGGGTATGTATTTGGTTTATATCTGTAAGCTTCAACAGCTCCTGTATGCAAGGGAGCTCTCGTTTATAGAAAAAGCCCGTTTCGTATTCGTGTGGGGTTTCCGTATAGGACGTGATGACTTCAAGCGGTTTAGAATCTTCCCAGCGTTGAAAAATTACCCCCACCGATTTCGCTCTATTTTCCTCATAATATACATCAACAGCGATGATCATGGATAGCGCTTCCTTCCTTGGAGCTTACGAAAAAGAGACCCCTTAGAAGTAATCTTGGTGGTCTCCCTGCTCTCGTATTCCATTTTACCGCTATTTCCTTCCGGCTCCTAGCGGCTTATTAGCCATTCAGCTAACTCTTCTGTTTGACTCAGAATAGCTATCGGGTCCCAATATCCGGAACGGTCGCTTGTCCATAAGAACACTCGATCATTTTTTATTGCCGGAAGCGTATTCCAAATTGGATCCTTTTTCAGTTCATCCAACTTTTTCGAGTCCGATGTCAGGATAATATAATCTCCCGCATACTTTGGCAGCACTTCCGCAGAGATTGACGCCCAACCGGGGTCAGCCATTTCGGCCGCAACATCTGCGGGAGGTTTAAATCCGAATCCATTATAGATCGGTTGACCGCCTTTTCCGAAGTCTGCACCAACAGCCATTATTTCTTTTTCATCTAGCTGAATAACCGAAAATGTACTGTCCGCGGGAATGACTTTCAACACCTTTTCTTTAGCAATAGCGATACGCTTGTCATACTCATTCAGCCAAGTGTTGGCCCTTTCTTCTTGACCAAGCAGTTCGCCGAAAAAACTGATCTCCTCGTGCACCGTTTTTAGGGAAGCATAGGGTATTACCACAGTAGGGGCGATTTTAGACATCTGCTCATTTAGCTCAGGATAAAAATCGTCCATAATAATCAAATCCGGTTTAAGCGATAAAATTTTCTCTACGTTGCCGTTTCCGTCACCTATGTTCCCTACATCCTTCAAATACTGATTGAAGTATGGGTTCTTAATATGATGATCGGATGTTCCAACGGGCGTTACACCTAGCGCTATGAGACTTCCAAGATACTCGCCGGCAACGATTCGTTTAGGCTGAGTAGGTATTTCTATCTCGCCGTTAATGGTTTGAACAAGTTTAGTCTGTGGCTGCTCGGATGAAACGGGAGCATCGCTTGGACTTGGCTGTGATGCAGCAGTCTCTTTTGCGTCGTTCGTGCCGCATGCACTAAGCAACAAAATGAAGCTTAGCAGCAATGCGGACACTAGCGTAGTCCTTGAGTCTTTAAACATGAATAAATCTTCCTCTCCATCACCTTCGTGATGATAATAATTATCAATATCATCAGCGTAGCGAACTAGCTCTGACGAGACAATGGAGAATTCCACGTTTATAGGAGGACTATCTACTTGTTTCTGCTCTTTTGCATTCACTTCTCGATAGCGTATGGGAGAGACCCCTCTGTGCTTTTTGAACAATCTGCTAAAATAACTCGGGTCATGATACCCCACACCGGCCGCAATTTCCTTTAACGTAGCATCCGTTTCAAGCAATAGTTTTGCTGCCTGATCGATCCGAACTTTTATTAAATAATCGATTGGACTAATCCCTGTACGTAATCTGAAGTAAGAAGACAAATGGGAAACGCTATAGTTTAAACTTTCCGATAACGTCTCCAACGTCATCGCTTCTGCATAATTCTCATGAACAATCGTCGCAATTTGAGTCGCCAAATCACGTTTCTTAGAGTTCAAACCTTGTTTTGGCAGTTGATGCAGCAACTCATACACGAACTGATAAAATAAAGCTCCTACGCGAAGCCGAGTAAGGGTGTTAGACCTTCCCCACTCTTTTTCCATCTCACTCACTATCCGGTACAGGGGCATCGGATTATTCGGTGTTATACTGTAAGAAAGATCAAAGGAACGAGAGGCGATATCGGAAGGTGCCAGTGGCTGTACGCCGCCCTTGTAATAGATGCTATAGTAATCCAGATCTTGCATGCCTGCGTCAATATCAAGCACGTTACCTTTACCCGCATGAATCACAGTAAAATGCTGCATATCGTAAAAATCTTGTCCCAGATGAGCTGTAGCGTTACCGCGAATCGACATGAGAAATAAACTTGAGGGAACACGATAGGAACGAATGGAGTCGCCAGCCTTGATCGTGATGCGACGAATATCTATGACTTTGCAGCTCGCATAATTCCATGAAGCAATTAGATCGTTAATATTCATGCTCTCCCCCAAGCTTACCCTCTGCTTTCATCTTACATGTGGTAGGGTTCATCGTATTATCATCTGCAGAGCGAATGCCGAAATGGCTTCGTCAATCCTCGAGGAAAGCAATGCGAATCAGTTCCTTGATCTTTCGAAGCTTTGTCGAGTCCAATCGCCGCAACATGTCCAGAATTTGGCTTACTTCACCAGCTGCCTGATCAACCGGATCCGTCGTCCGTGATTCCCCCAAAACCGGATTCTCTTCCTGCACATCAACGCCCTCATCGAATCGAACCCATGACATGTCCGCCGTATCCTTCATGCATTGCAAGAGGAAACGCATCTGTTCGAGGTCATAACGACCAAGAAATTCACGAACGTTGCTTTCGATATGAATGTGCAGCTCATTGTGGAGATTGAAGACTTTTTGCCCCATCGGAGTTAAACGGAACAAGACTTCTTTCTTATTGTCGGGGAGTGATTCGATTTGAACGATTCCTTGCTCCGACAATCGCCTTGTAATCTTGGACACACTGCCCCTCGGGATACCGAAACGCTTGGAGATCGTAATGCCGTTCACTACCGTTGACTCCCCAATCGCGTCAACGATGTGCAGCATAAGGATGGTCGCTTCTTTTAGGAAAGCGATGACATCCTCATCCGAGGTGCGCGCCATCATCCAACGCCTTTCCTCGTCCTCTCCTTCAGCCTGGAATCGCTTCTGTATGACACCGATTTGGTCCATCATCTCCGTGATCAAGTACGCTTGTTCAACGTTTGCGTCTACCCTTGTGCGGGACATCCTTCGCCCCCCTTTCCGTTTCTCCTGTCGTTTCTTTTGTTACAGTATAGCAAGCAATTGGCCTGAATTAAATAATTCCAGGAAACATTATTGACAACAAGAAAACAAAAACATATTATGGTTTCAAATAAAACAATTTTGTTTCTAAAAAACAAAAAGAGACGGAAGAGGTGCTCCGCCATGAATTTCTTAATCGTGTTCGACCATCCTTACGGTGCTATGGCTTCCGAGAATGTCCCGCATCGAAGAAGCTATTCCGCCGCGTTATTAGCCACTGTGACGAAAAGTCTGCTCTCGAACCATCACGGCATCGATCTGATCGATCTGCACGCGGACGGCTTCAATCCCGTCATGTCCGCCTCAGATCTAGCTGATTGGCGCCAGAAACGCTCTAGCGACCCGCTAGTGACCGACTATCAGCGGCGACTAATGGCCGCGGATCATATCGTGTTTATTTTTCCCATCTGGTGGGAAGGAATGCCTGCTCTCATGAAAGGGTTTCTCGACAGAGTATTTGTAAAGGGTATCGTCTATACCGAGACGAAGCCGGGACGTCCCTTTAAATGCTTACTGCCCCGCTTGAAGAGTGTAACTCTGTTGACGGTCATGGCCACACCGACCTTCGTTTACCGTTGGTTCCTCGGGAACCCGATTACCAAAATGGTCTTCCGCGGCACCTTCCGGAAGATGGGCATCCACAAGCTGAAGTGGCACAACTACTCTGGCATGGAGAATCGCACGCTCGAGCAACGCCGCAATGCCCTGGACAAGACCGAACGGATTTTCGAGCGTTATTGAAGCCGTGTAACAAATGATTTATTAAAAATCTATATGATCCCAATTTTTCGCCGTCACTTTGATACGGGTTCCCCGCGCTATCTTTAACAGAAAGTTTTGAAGAGAGGCCATCTGATGGATGGTCCTTCCCTTTCAAAGCTACATTTTTTGCTTCTCCAATAAACTTAGCTCTTCCTCAATCCGACTCACGTCAATACGCTCGAACAAAAGCTCTAACCTTTGAACTTGCAAGTTAGCTGGAACAGAAATTAACTGCCAGCTCGGTCTTTCAATCGTTAGAAAAGCTCTTATCTTCTCACACGAGAAGGGGATGAAGGGTTGGAGCAAATTGGCGAGATTGGCTATAATCTGAACGCATGAATTTAGTGTAAGTCCACATGCTTCTCGATTTTCCTTGATTTGCACCCATGGTTTTTGTTCATCAAAATATTTGTTTGCTTGACGAACGTAGGTAAATATCAACTCAATCGCTTCTTTTAGACGGCCTTCTTCAATTAGGGTTCCAGAATCTCGATACAAATCTTCAGTTGCCCTTTCCCATTCCTCACTAAGTTCTCCTGAAGGAATACGTCCTCCAAAGGATTTGTCGATAAACACTAACGTACGGTTAACAAAATTTCCAAACGCACCAAGCAACTCCCCATTGTGACTGTGAATGAATTCCCTCCATGAGAAATCAGTGTCGCGTTTCTCTGGTCCATTTGCAATCAGGAAGTAGCGAATGGAATCCGGTTGGTACTTTTTCAGAACTTCCGGCACCCAGACTGCCCAGTTACGGCTTGTTGAAAACTTTTTCCCTTCCAGTGTCATGTACTCACATGAGATAACTCGATCCGGTAGATGTAGCCCGCCGCCCACCCCCAAGAGCAGAGCAGGCCAAATAAGTGTGTGAAATGGTACATTGTCCTTTCCGTGAACATAATAAGCGGTTAGGTTCTTCTCATCGTCCAACCAGAAGGATTCCCAACTGCCACCTGTCTGAACTGCCCATTGTTTGCTTGCAGACAAGTACCCGCTAACGGCTTCCACCCAGACATAGATTTTCTTTTCATCGAATCCTTCAACCGGAACGTCAACGCCCCACGTAAGATCTCTAGTCGCAGCACGATCTTGAAGCCCCTCATCTAAGTACCTTCGAGTCAAATGGACAGCATTTTCTTTCCATCCCTGAGCCTTTTCTACGTATTTGGTCAGTTCAGCTTGGAATCGAGACAGTGCAAGGTAAAAATGCTCCGTTGGTTGTTCGGTAGGAGGATTTCCACAAATTTTGCATGTCTTATCTAACAAGTCTGCTGGATCAAGCAATGTTGAACAAAAGTCACATTGATCACCTCGGGCTCGATTACCACAAACGGGGCAATCCCCTTCCACATATCGATCCGGTAAAAACCTCTGATCTGTTTCACAATACGTCTGTAGTATGGTTTTTTTATAAAGATAGCCATTTTCCAAAAGCTTCAGAAACAAATCTTGAACGACATGATGATGAAATTCTTGGTCGGTGCGGGTGTACAAATCATAAGTAAATCCCAAGCGATTAAAGCATTCGACAAATTCCTGGTGGTACCGATCCGCAATATCACCTGGCGAGACTTCCTCCTGAATCGCCTGAACAGCCACAGGAGTTCCATGACAATCACTACCTGACACGTATAAAACGTCATCTCCCTTTGCACGAAAATAACGTGCTACTACATCCCCCGGTAATAAACTCGCCAATCGTCCCAGATGCAATGAACCATTAGCATACGGCCATGCTCCACCAATGAATACTTTCGCCATGAGATTCCCTCCCTCATTTTTGACAAACAAAAAAACCCTCATCCCAAAGGGACGAGAGTTGCGCTCACGTGGTACCACCCAATTTTATCAAATGCCTCACGGCATTCACCTCTTCAGGTACGACGCTATTCGCGTTTATACCCTAGCACAGTAACGGATGCGGGTTCCGGCGCAGCCTACAACCACATGGGGTTTCGATGCGCAGCTCTGAGACCATGTTCCCTAGGCTATTCTTTACTCCTTTTCAGCTACCGGAGCTCTCTGTAAAAGACATCGCCAAGGTACTCTTTCTCTTCTTAGCTTTTCAGAATATTCAATTTATTGAAAATAATACTGAATATCATTTCCGAAGTCAAGGATATTATGCCGTCTGCTCTTGGCCTATATACCCACGAAGGGGGAGACAACATCCGTGATCTTAGTAGTCTTGGGCTTGAGCTGGGTGCCTCCGTTATTTTTTAAGGGGAAGCCTCACCGTAAACGTGGTTCTCCCTTGGACGCTCGTTGCGGAAATCGCTCCATTATGCAGCTCAACGATGTTCTTGGCAATTGCGAGGCCGAGTCCCGAGCCACCCGTATTCCGCGAACGGGATTGCTCGCCGCGATAAAACCGTTCGAATAACAACGGAATAATGGATGCCGGCAAAGGTTCGCCGTAATTCGTAATCTCCACGACGGCTTGCCCAGAGTCGCTGTTCGATAACGCGATATCGACCTGCCTGCCATCCTTTCCATATTGGATCGCGTTGACGATCAAGTTCTCGAAGACACGGACGAGCTTATCCCCGTCTGCTTCTACGATGTTCGGATGATCGGGGAGATTTAAGAGGCACTTCATCTCTGCCTGTTCAAATTGCAAACGGAATTGCGCCGCCAATTGCGCGAGCATCTGGGCGAGATTGATCGGGGCCAATCGAAGCCCCATTCCGCCGCTCGTCCTCGTGAATTCGAACAAATCGTCAATCATCGTTTTCAAGTGTATCGTTTTCTCGTATGCGATTCGAGTGTAATGCCTCAGTTCCACTTCGTCCCGGTAGCGATCCTCTTCGATCAGCCCTAAATACCCGACGATGGACGTCAGCGGCGTGCGCAGATCATGAGAAACGTTCGTGACCAACTCGACCTTCGTCCGCTCGGCACGCCGTTCCTCCTCGATAGACAGCCTCAGCTGTGCCGTCATTGTATTGATATTTTCCGCCAATACCCCGAGCTCGTCATCCCTGCGAATCGGAAAGCGGTAATCAAAATTCCCCGCGGCGATCCGTTCGATTCCCTGCGAGATTTCCATTAGGTAACGAATGGTTGAACGACTGAGAACGAACAAGTAGAAAATAAAAAGCAAAAGGCAGGCTGAAGTAAAGAGGAGCGGAATTCCGAACTCTTCCCACATCAGCCGCAAAAGCGATCCGAGGTAAGGAATATCGTATTTGAGCGCCGCGGCCGCGATCAATTCGAGGAAGCCAGCCGTCATGACGGACGCCAACGCGCTTAAGCCGATTAAGTACAGGATTTTGAAACGCAGACTCTTCCACGGTTTACGGATCAATTTTATATCCTACTCCCCATACGGTCTGGATCGGCTTGACACCGCCCAGCTCGCTCTCCAATTTATCGCGAAGCTTGCTGATATGAACCATAACGGTGTTCGTGGACTCCAGGAACTTGTCCTTCCACACTGCTTCGAATATGGCCTCCGCGCTGAACACCTGTCCAGGATGGCTTGCCAGAAAATACAAAATATCGAATTCTGTCGACGTCAAATTAACGTTCCGGCCCTCCACCGTAACCGTATGCGATTTCTTGCTTATATTCAGGGAATGGATCTGAATTTCGTCTTGATCCTGTGCCTGTTGGATCTGCACATTCAAATAAATGGACCTGCGGAGCAGCGACTTCACCCTGGCGATCAGTTCGAGGGCATTAAACGGCTTGACCATATAATCGTCCGCCCCTGTCGTGAGCCCCAAGATTTTATCGATATCCTCGGTTTTGGCGCTCAGCATCAGGATCGGAATACCGTGCTCCGCGCGCACCGCCCGCACGACCTCCAAGCCGTCCATCTCCGGCATCATGACGTCAAGGATAATCAATTGGATGGATTCTTTGGCGATCAAATTCATGGCTTCGCGGCCGTTGCTTGCCGTGAGCACCTGATATCCTTCGTTATTCAAATAAATTTTGATCAGTTGGGCGATTTCAAAATCGTCGTCAGCGATCAGTATTTTAATGGGATTCATGGGATCTCTCCGGTTTTTATTTTAATTTGGCTATAGTTTATCAGAAATAGTCTTCGCAACCGACCGCCCGTATTCACAAATAAGGAATTCTTAAGATTTCCTTTATGATCTTTTACGAACTCTCTTGGCCATCCGCGGTATCTTGAAGGTAGAGCAACGGACAAGAGTTCCGCCTGGAGGGTTATCGATATGAAAACAAAGCTATACGTTCTGTACGGAGGCAAATCCGTCGAACACGAAGTGTCGTTAAAAACAGCGGTTACGGTCCTTCATTCCATTGACGAAAGCCGCTTCGATGCTTATCCCGTTTACATTACTCGTGACGGCTTGTGGTGCACGCCCGGCCAACTTTCCAAGGTGGGATTGACGGTCGAACGGTTAATTGCGCAGCCCGAGCTTCGCGACCCGGCTCGGTCCATCGGCGAAATCCTGTCGGGCATGATGGCTTTGCCCGGTCCCAAAGTCGTTCTGCCGTTATTGCACGGCTCTAACGGGGAAGACGGCACGGTGCAAGGCCTGCTGGAACTGTTGAACGTTCCGTACGTCGGGAACGGCGTGCTGTCGTCCGCGCTTACCTTGGACAAGGCGATGTCGAAGCAGGTCTTGGCCCAAGCGGGCATTCGACAGACGGAATTTATGGCTTGCCGATTCGAAGAATGGAGATCGGATAAGACAGCGATTCTGAGTGAAGTGGAGAATCGTATTGGATATCCCTGCTACGTGAAGCCGGCTTCCCTAGGCTCCAGCATCGGCATCAGCAGGTGTACAAACCAAGTGGAGCTCCTAACCGGTATCGGCGAGGCGTTCTCCTACGATAAGAAGCTCGTAATCGAGCGCGAAGTGGACGGCAGGGAAATTCAAGTAGCCGTCCTCGGCAATGAAAGGCCCCTGGCATCGTTGCCCGGCGAGTTCATCCATGATCACGTTTTCTTCGATTACGAAACCAAGTACATGGACAAGCGGCTGGCGATGTCGATTCCCGCCAAGCTGGCGGACGGCCTGACCTCGCGAGTTCGTGAACTGGCCATCTTGGCCTACCAAGCCCATGGCTGTGAGGGCCTCGCCCGCGTCGACTTCTTCCTTGACGGAGATGGCGAATGGTTCCTCAACGAAATTAACGCTTTACCCGGATTTACGAATTTCAGCATGTATCCGGTCATGTGGGAACGTACCGACGGAACTTCCTATACCGAGCTGATCGAGAAGCTGATTGGTCATGCCGTTGCCCGTCATGAAGCCAAACAAACGATTCGCTATGCGAGGTGAACAAGTTGAGCCAGATGAGCGAGGTGGTCGGAATGCTAAGTGACACGTGGGCCGATATCAGTCTGAGCCGCATTCGCGAGAATATGCGGAAAATCCGCAAGTCGCTGCCGGATTCGGTCAAGCTGATGGCCGTCGTGAAGGCGAACGGGTATGGGCACGGTGACCTCGAGTCGGCTGCGGCGGCCGAACAGGCGGGGGCGGATTATTTGGCGGTCGCTTATCTGGAAGAGGCGGTTCGGCTTCGCGATGCCGGCATGAAGCTGCCGATTCTCGTATTGACCCCCATTCGACCGGAACGGACGCCACTGGCGCTGAAGCTCGACTTGATACTGACCGTCACAAGTGCCCATTGGTTTGCCGAGGCCCGTGTCTTTAAGCCTTACTCTTCGGCGGGGAAGCTTCGGGTTCATGTGAAGCTGGATACGGGACTCGGGCGGATCGGCATTCGGTCGAGGAAGGAATGGGAAGAGCTCGTTCCGTGGCTGAGCGCGGAGGACGTCGAAGTGGACGGCTTCTACACCCATTTCGCGACAGCAGGTCAGGCAGACACCGCTTTCCTGGAAAGGCAGACCGCTCGTTTCGTCGAGATGAAGGAATGGGCAGTTTCGTCCGGCTTGAAGATCCGGCATTATCATTGCGCGGGCAGCGCCGCGGCGCTAAGGTTCCCCCATCTGGCGATGGATATGGTTCGGATCGGAGCGGCGATGTATGGCTTTTATCCAGAGCAGCTCGTTCGATCCGTCAAGCTGGAGCCGGCTTTAAGCCTGCATAGCCGTCTGGTCCACGTGAAGAAGCTGGCCAAAGGCGAATATCTCGGGTACGACAATTCGTACCATGCCGAAGAGGACGAATGGATCGGAACGGTGCCGATCGGCTATGCCGACGGTTGGACGCAGCGGATGCAAGGCACAGAGGTGCTGATTGAAGGTCGGCGCGCCCCGATTGTCGGCAAAATCTGCATGGACCAGCTGATGGTCAAGCTTCCGGGACCGTGCTCAGAGGGTATTCTTGTAACCTTGATCGGACTTCAGGGCGAGCAGCGAATTACGTTTGCGGAGCTTGCCGCCCATATCGGAATCGTGGCACAGGAAATCTCCGCTTCGCTTGGCGTCAGAGTTGCAAGAATCTATACCGATACCGAGGAGGATCACGCAAAATGGGACAACCAAATCAGATGGAGCGAAGTCGAACAGGCCGTCATTTGACGTACTCCACCGTACAAATAGCTAATTCCGAAATCCACCAAGGACATCTGGTCTTGATCAATCGCGAGCATCCCATTCGGCAGACGAGTTCTTCCAACCGTTTGTTGCCGCTTAGCACGATTCCGGCTATCCATACGCTGCACGACGGAATGCGGCTAGATAGAACCTGTTTGCGGAATTTGGCGAATCTGCTTGAGGCTTGTCAGGGAATGAACGAGATTATCGCTGTCAGCGGCTATAGAACGAAAATAGAGCAAGAGGAGATTTATGAATCTTCACTAGCTGATAATGGGGCCGAATACACCGCACGTTATGTCGCATTGCCAGATCGAAGCGAACATCAGACGGGGCTGGCTATCGACGTCGGCAAGCGGAACAAGGATGTGGATTTCATCGCCCCGTCATTCCCTGACAGCGGCGTTTATAAGCGCTTTAAGCAGCTTGCCGCCCGGTACGGGTTTGTCCAGCGTTATAAGGAAGGCAAGGAGTCCCTGACACGAATTTCTTGCGAGCCGTGGCATTTCCGTTATCTGGGCTATCCTCACTCGGAGATTATGGAGCGGAACGATTGGTGCCTGGAAGAGTATATCGATCAGCTTGAAGCCTATCCCTACGAAAAGAACCATCTTATCTTCGAGGATGAGCGGTCATTCGCGGAGATTTATTATGTATCGGCGGAGACGGGGACTTCTACGATCATTCCCCTTGAAGAATGCGATCGGTTCCTCTTATCGGGTAATAATAGGAACGGGTTCATCGTTACCGCTTTTCTGGACAAAGGCAGCCGAGTTCATGTCTAAACTGAATGACGACGGAATCGATTGGCTCAAACTTGAGGGCAGGCATCAGAATAGTGCTTGCTCCTATAATCGTCACGCCCCAGAAGTCTTGTAAAGATGAAATTTCTTCATAGTATTTTGGCGCTATACATGTAACCAAATGCTATCATTTTACTAAAGGTCATCACTCCGTTATGTTCAATAGAAATGTGGGAATGCTGGGCGTATATAGCGCTAGGCTACCGATCCATGTCGGCAGCCTAGTCGAGTCCATTATAAATTAACCTTGCTGAGTGATCATCCATTTGATCCCGAACTTGTCTACGACCTCGCCGTAGTGCGCCCCCCAGGGCTGCATTTCCAACGGATAATTCTGCGTACCGCCCTCCGCGAGGTTGGCATAGACTTGGCTTGCCGCATCTATGTCACCGAAGGTCAGTCCGAAGGAGATGCTGCCCTCTGTGCCGACTGAACTGAAGGCATCGGACAGAAACAACTCGTTCCCCCCGGCTACCGACAGCACCATGTGCATCACTTTGTCCTTGATCTCCTCAGTAGCACCGGGTAGCTGACCGTGTGTCATCACGGATTGAACCTCGCCCCCCAATGCTTGGATATAAAACTCGGCTTGCGCTCTTGCGTCTTTCGAAACTATGTACGGAGTTAACTTTGCATTCATTGGAATCTTCCTCTCATGGTTTGATTTGTGCCGGGATTACCAAATTCCGTCTATCGCAACTTTGCCTGCAGCGCATTTACAGCTACAGCGAGTTTGAAGCCTGTCTGAGCAGCGACACCAATTGTTCTGAATCGAACGTATCCTCTTTACGCAGCTTCAATGTTTTTCTTTCCGCAGGGCCATCGAACACGCCCTCCGGGAATGTTAACTCTGAACAATTAAAAATGGTGAAACTAACGGTTTCTTTCGCTGTCGAGATAGCTGCGGCATATTTTCCATTTTTCAAAAAGTGAGGCTTCTTATACTGAATACGCTCATGTACATTGGGAATCGCTTGGTGAACCACTTCACGCAGACAGACGGAAAATTCCTTGTGCCACGGTTCTTTTAACGCCTCGATAAAATCGGTTACTTCCTGATTCATACTTCATACGCTCCTTTAGAGTAGTAATATCTATAATCCTCTTAGTCTGGGTTATACTGCTACAAGAGCTTCAGCACGTAGTCTAGCGGCAAGAACCGAAACCCAACCGAAAGCAACAATTCCGGCGCACCCCATAATAACGCCAATCCAACTCGCGATGCTTGAGCCAATCATGATAAGCACAGGCGCAACAATACAAGAAGCAATACAATAGATACTCCAACCACGCTCGCCTTGTACAGCAAACCGACGTGCAAAAACGATGCCTGCTGCAATTAAACAAATAAAGGCTGTAAAGAACGCCACGGAATGAAGTGCTGCATGGCCGCTCATCGATGTCGGTATTTCCGCAGGGGCACCTGGGGGAAAGCTGAGGCCAGGATCTGGACGAAACAGACCTGCCATGATCATGCCAATCCCATAGATTCCAATGAGCAACGACCCTAACGTGCCTCCCATTCGCCCGCGCAGCAGACGCCACACTCCAATCGCTGCACATACAGCAAGCGATCCTGTAATGAAGAAATTAGCGCTTTGAATCCATCCCACATCCCCCAATGTAAGGGTACTGATGGCGTGCCGTCTAATATCGAATCCTACACGGGTAAACGATTGAATAATGGCTGCAAGGTAGAACAGAGGCGCTGAAACAACCCCGCACATCAGAAGCAGACGAATCCCCTTCATATGCCGCTTGTTTGTAACCATAGTAATTTTCTTCCCCTCTCATTCCCTCGCGGGCAGATATTTTGACCTTCTATTTAGACGACGAACCGATAACGGCAATTTCGACACACTCGCAAAATTTTTTTAATTCATTATCTCGGGTTGGTAGGTGTGAATCGTGACACCTGATTTTAGCGTTTTGGAATCCATGAGACGCATAGCAGCCTTCTCGCTTCCCCCTCTGAACAGCCGTTGTCCGCGACCTAAGATTACAGGGTGGACCCAGAGTCGGTATTCGTCGATGAGATGATTGTTCATCAGCGTCTGTGCTAGATCGCCACTACCGACGACCAGCAAGTCTCCTCTAAGCTCCTGCTTGAGCTTCGCTGCTTCTTCGGTCGCGTCACTATGGATGATGGTGGCATTCCAATCCGCTTGGCTCAAGGTTCTCGAAGCCACGAACTTCGATATGCCATTCATCCGATCGGCCAACCCTCGCATGCCGGTCGCCGAAGGCCATGCTGCCGCGAAACTCTCGTATGTTCTACGCCCCAGGAGGAGCGCTTCAACCGCGTAGGCTTGCTCGACAATTAAGGTTAGATGCTCCTCGCCAACATATGGCAGCTGCCATCCTCCATATTCGAATTCATTGAGATCGCCAGGCGCCTGCATGACGCCATCCAACGTAATGAATTGCTGCATGATGATTTTCCCCATTTTCATACCCATCCTTTCGGCTGTGCGATCGATTTACCGCTATTAACACAACGAACAAATAAACCGCTAATCGACATTCTTTCTTCATTAAGTTTCTTTTAGTGCTTTCCTCTCCTTTTCTACAAGGATTGTTACATAGCCAAACGTGTTAGCCATAAAAAAAAAACCCAAGTCCACATAGGGGCTTGGGTTTGCATGAATTACGTAATAGAACAGAGCGAAACAAGGCACAGCAAAAAAAATCCGTACAGGTCGCAATCGATGTCCTCATATGGTGTGCCGTTGGAAATCAGTTGAAGCAAAATGACTGGCTTCCATTCCCCCCACGACAACTCTAACAGCTCATAAGTACATCGGACAAAACATACTGTATCTGGACCTCTGAAGCTTTCGCCAGTTCCAAGGCATACTTTTTATTTTCTGAGGAAAAGTCCACCACTGTGACATCAGCTCCTAACAATGCCAGAGCCACCGCCTTGTTTCCATTTGAACCCAGAATACTGCGCAGACAACCTTTGTCAAAGCACTAATTCCGGCCATGCAGCCTTGCCATCCGGAATGCTACAATATGACTTTGGTCATTCGGGTTAATGACTGCTGTCACTACTCGTGGATATGTAAAAGTAAGTAATATAAGTGTATCCAACATATGAGGTGAACGAAAATGAATGGAAGCTCCATTTATGTAATGATCGCTGCAATAGCCGCTTTGGTATTGTGGAGAAGAATGCGAAGCATGTACCGTCCAATACGAGGCAGTGGAATTCGACTGTTGATTCCTCTGTTATTCACACTTCCTGGATTCACACTTCTATTTAACCTGAATGAGCCAGCTTGGGCTGTTGGGGCAGCCTTTGGACTAGGCATGGTGTTTTCGATCCCATTGATTTGGACCACCAATTACGAGGTAAGAGAAGACAACCTAATATATGCGCAGAAAAATTGGGGATTTATTGCGGCTTTCATAGGTATATTGATCATACGATTTGCTCTTCGCCAGGAGTTATCCGACATGGACCCCCAAGCTTTAATGACATTATTCATGATGGTAGCCTTTGGATACCTCATTCCATGGAGGGTCGTATCGTTTATCAAATTTCGTCGGCTGATCAGACAATCCAACCCTGCCTTGTGTAACTAAAAGATAAAGACGGCTCTAATTAAACTCATCCGTGTAGGTATCCAATGTAAATTCTACTGAAGTTTAGCCGCCAGCCCCTCTGTCAGAACATTAAGTCCGAACTCGAACTCCTTCGCCCAATCGGAGTTCGTCGTGTACGAAGCCAGGCGGATTATCGTAGGGAACTCCTCTGACGGCAGTTGACTATAATATTGGTTATAGCGTTCGCTTAGCTCCGCACTCGAGATGGCACCCTGCTCGACATTTAACCGCAGCCTTACCTCTTCTCCTACAAATCCGAGAACGTAATTTTTCAAAATTGAAGCTACCCATGGCACCTGCTGGTCCGGGAAACCGATAGATGACAATAGGGCGTATAGCCTCTCTACCTGCTTAAGGCGATCATAGCCCGAGGCTATACTGGAATTGAAAAGATCCACCGTATCCCGGTGTGAGAGAAGGACCTTACGGAAAGACTCCCCCCAGAGCCCAAGCTGCTCCCTCCAAGATAGGGACGACTCCGGCCACTCCATAGAGCTGCTTATTCGATCGGCCAGCAGTCCCATCAGCTGGTCCTTGTCTTGGATATGATAATAAAGTGATGCGGTTTTCACCTGTAGCTTGTTCGCGATTTTGTTCATGCTTAATTCCTTGAGGCCGATCTCGTCCAGCAATTGCAACGCGGTCTGAATAATTCTTGTCTGGTCCAGCGGAGTATTGGTTGTACGAGTTTTCCTGGCCAATGGGCTCACCCTTTCACTTGACAAGTATAGCATAGAAGCATATTCTAATACCATTAGATTAATCTAATACCATTAGAATAACGGAGGGAATAAAAAATGAAGCTAAACCATCTGAACTTGTGCGTAAACAATATGTCGGAGGCAGTTACCTTTTTCGCTGATATATTCGGTTTTGAGCTTGCAGATCGGAAAGGTGACGCGATTGCAGCTATGAAGGACCAGGCGGGGTTTACGCTCGTCTTAAGCCAGTTGGTGGCCTTACGAGGCGAGAATCCGATTTATCCCGAGGGGTTCCATGTCGGGTTCTACGTGGATACGAAGGAAGATGTGGATCAATTTTTCCTTAAGCTTATGTCTGCGGGACTTGCTAGCAAGGAAAATAGTCCGAAGTCGATGCGTGGAGGTTACACGCTTTACTTCAAAGCGCTTGACGGCATTCTGTTCGAGGTTACCTCGTTCGCCGTCTAAGCACTTTTAACGAATTCGGACTTCATTAAAGTTTCATCCTACCCGTTGAACAGGCTGCCGATTAATCCAGCAGCCTTTCATCTTTGTGATCTTCCATTTAAATAGAAATCTCGTCAGTAATCCAACCTTTAATAAAGTATTTTAAAGAGGGCGCAACACAAGAACGGCTATCATCTTCATGATTCCAAACATAGATTCTGTTCGTTTGAATCACCCCATTTAATATGGCATAGCCGAATAAGTCGCCGTTTCCCGCATCAGAAAAAAACAAAAGATGATCAAAGGGCATATATCTGCCCTTATATTCTTCAGATCGATAATGCAGGTTATCCTCTACGATTTGGTTAATGGACCAAATTAATGGACACTGATATTCATCGAACACTCCATTTGATTCTTGAAATAATTGCAATAACTCTTCGGGCAACTCCACATTAAGCTTTTCTTTAATTAGTGCCAATTCCACATCGTTTGCCGGATCTCTATAAAAATACTCTTCCGAAATGGATTTGATATAGTTCTTCCACACCATTAGTTAACCCCTCTTAGAAAAATAGAATATCAATAAAAAATTCAAGATTTCGTTGAATTGTCCTTCTACTTTGCTGTCATCTTGATAATCTTTCTTTTCAGTTACTGCGGCAAGTGGCCTCTGCTTCCACTGTTATTCAAACTATTATCCCTTATTAGCGTGATGGGCTACTTTAGATATTTATAGGAAGCTCTTCATTTAACGGCATGCCAGTACGGAAAGGCCACCGAAGTATTCGGCGGCCTAATCGGTGATTCAATCGTCTTTAGTTAACTAATTTTGTATTGAAGTGTGCTTTGCAATAGAATCAATTACAATATCCCAGTCATCGTAATGAAGTTCATGCCCAGTCCCCTCTAAGGCCAGTAACACCGAACCTGGAATCTCGTTAGCAAGGTTTTTCCCATGGTCATAAGGGATAATGGGATCTTCCGTACCGTGTATAATCAGAGCGGGTACGTCGATTTCCCTTGTTCTGGCCAGATAGGACTCTCCGCCTGACAGCAAGGCGTGATTAGTCATGCTAGCCGGGTTTTTGCTCCTTGTAAATTCTTTTTTAGTCAATACACTAACTTTGTTCTCATCAAAGGGATGCTTTGAACCTACGAGGATCCTTGATCTGCCAATCGCGAACCCGACTACCGATTGTTCGTTTGTCCAATCTATTGCCCCCATATTCGAGAAAAATTCCATAACCTTCTCTTCCATCGGGGGGAGATGCGGAGCAAAATTGGACGTTGATAGGAGGGTAATCGTTAGAACTCTCTCCGGATGCCGCAGAGCAATCATTTGGGTCAGCATACCGCCCATGGACATACCTATGATATGCGCTTGCTCAACCTTATAAGCATCCAATACTCTAACGGCATCATCCGCCATATCTTCAAAAGTATAATTCGGCTGACCCGGTTCGTAAGTTGTGGAACGTCCAACATCTCGGTTATCATAACGAATGACAAAACGACCTTCATCCGCCAGGCGCTGGCAGAATTCCTCCTCCCACCATATCATTGAGGACTGGGCCCCCATAATCAGCAAAATGGCCGGATTAGCTGACTCCCCGAAACTGTCTGTACATATCTCAATTCCATCTATCTTGATTAATCGTTCGTTCATATGGAATCCTCCAATGTCTTCAGATAAAAGAAAAAACACAGGCTATTGGCCTGTGCATCTGTAATCGAATAAGAAATTGGAAATGAACGCAACAATGTGATTCCCCTATGGATAACTCGCAGTCAAGTCACCGGATAGATCACAATATGGTTCATTACAGTTTCTTCAAATCCAGCCTATATGAAAGGAAAGCAGAGTTACCTCTGATCTCCATTACATATAACTAAATCGGGTTACCGTGAAGGCAAACCATTCTTCGATTACTATGCACACAAAATAGCCTTAAACCACTATTTCATTAATTGTGCAAAGAATATCGAAGAATTAGTTTAACACACGTAACCCCTCCGTTCGTATCAGTTAAGTGTATGCTAGCATAGGGTAAAGTTTTATGTCAACACTTGGGGATTTTAAATTCTGTCCGTTAATTTTCCGCCGTCACTTATAGTGTCCCGCACCTCTCGTTACACCGGTGTTTAAAACATCGGCTTAATGACCATTAGTACGGTTACCGCTAGGGACAGCAGTTGGGCAGTCGTCTCCATAGGCGAAATTCTCCGCATTGCCAGCCCGACATCGGCGGATAATTCATGCCCTTGCCTTTCGGATGCGAGTTGAGCGAGCCGTTTTGTACGCGGTTCGATCAAACCGACAATGGTGACAATTAAGATAAGCGATAATAGAATAGAGAGATTTAGCCACATTTCAGTGAGCCCCATTTTGGCAATAAACATTAACCAAATACCAGTCAGCACGAGTACCGTGCCGCCGATTTTAGTAAACAAGGCAAGCTTGGACGTAATATCTAAAATAAAGCGAAGCTGGTCAGTCGTTTTGGCCGATCTGCGGATAATAGGCACCATGAAGGCTGAACCGATCACTGCTACCGCAGCGAATATATGCAACACTAGCAACCATCCGTACAAACGAATCAACTCCTTTTTAGTGAATCGGCATCTCGTTCCGATAAGGAAAGCTCCCTTAACCACGACGATCTCTATTTCGTCAATATGTTCAGCAGACGATCGACTTCCTGTATCCAATCCATTCCGATTACCTTGGCGTCTTGAAGTATAAGACCGTTAATAACCGAAAAATATAGAATCAATTGCTTGTAGGCATCGCCCTCCGAGAATACTCCTTCTTGCTGCCCTCGGATAAAGATCGGGATAATCTGTTCGATGGTTTCCTGTGGGGAATACCTCTCGATGGCTTCCCTCGCCTTACTCGGAACGACTTCCAACGTTAACGCCTGTTGAACGAGCAGGAAATATAGCTTGTGGTTCTCATCCAACATTTGAAGCGTAAACGCCTTTATTTGCTCAAGAGGCGAACCGGAGAACATTGCGATATCCCGGATGGCTTTCCGGGATTCCTCGATCGCCTCTTCCACGAGAAGCGCAAAAATCTCGTCTTTGGATGCGAAGTAGCGGTACGATAAACCTTGGCTAATCCCGGCCTCCTCCGCTATCATGCTCATTTTCGTGCCGACGAGACCTTTTTCCGCAAATATCTTAAGCGCCGCCTTTTTGATCTGATCCTTGCGTTCTTGTTCAGATTGCGTTTTTTCTATTCTTGGCATAGGTTATCCTTCTTCCTTTTTCGTACGTTAGTCTCGCATTAAGCCTGCGACAACAGGATCTGCTCCTCGCTCGCTTCCCATAGCTTCTTCGCTGCTTCCGCGTTTCTTGCCTGTGCTGACAGCGTCCCCACACGTTTATCGACGTAGTAACGCCCATTCTCCAAGTTCTTGTTGTCGGTATCCGCCAGCCAAACCAACGTCTCTGCGCCCTTCTCGGGTGTTCTGGCGAACCACATCATTACGTTCGTCGTCATCCGGGCCATCCATCCGTTGTCCCGATTGAAATTCGTGGCGACAAGTCCGGGATCGAAGCTATACGCTGCCACATTCGTGCCTTTCAATCGTTGCGTCAGTTCTGTGGTAAACAAGATGTTCGCCAGCTTCGACTCGCCGTATCGAAAGTTAGGGCCGCCCTTCAGCTTCCCAAAAAAATCAAAATAACGCTTGCCGTTCAGATCGTCGAAATCGATGCCTTGCCTAGCCATTTTATGACCGTGGGATGATGTCGTAATGATACGAGCATGTTCGCTCAGCATCAGTCTATCAAGCAAAAGCCTCGTTAACAAGAATGGCGCGATATGATTGACCGCCATGGTCATCTCAATTCCATCCTCCGTCAGCTTATGATCGACAAACATCGCACCTGCATTATTGATCAGAATATCGATCTTGGGGCATTTCGCTAATATTTCGTTTGCCGCGCGGCGGATCGAACGCTGTGAGGACATGTCGGCGATGAAGACGTCCACCGTGATCCGATTACCGAAGGACGCCCGGATCCCATCCGCAACCTCGTTAGCTTTGGTCGTATTACGCGCAACAATACCCAAGTTCGCCCCTCTCGCAGCTAGCTCTCGGGCAGCCGCCAATCCAATTCCGCTCGTCGCGCCGGTAATCACCACATATTTTCCTCTTACATTCTGATCATTTGGTTGATGAATTCTGTCCATTTAGAATTCCTCCTCGTTATAATGAATGATTCGTTCATTCATTAACTTACTCAAGTATAATGAACGATTCATTCATTTGTCAATGGGGGAACAGGCACAACTTCTTTCATTACTTGCGGAAAAGCCTACCTGCCTCTGGGGATTCGGGCGGTGCATACCTATTCGGATGGCCGCACGCATTTGGAGCGGTTTAATTTTCACCGTCGTGGTACGGATAAACTTGTTTGAAATTAAACATAGAAGAGGACGGAAAGTCAAAGCTCTCCGTCCAAGTTATAAAATCCCTTTATGTATCTCACCGGTACTCTTCAGGACATTCACCCACTCTAGCGGCAATAATTACAGATAGGTAATCTTGTATCCTTTCTCGGGTAACATTCATTTCCACAAGATATAAATCAGTTAACGTTTTCTTAAATCTCAGTAACCTTTCACTATCTTCAGCATCTTGTGGAACTGGTGTGTACTCCATTAGGAAAACAGTTCTTGCAATATCATATAAGGAGTCTCCATGGCATATGTTCATGAAATCTATAACCATTGTATGACCGCTTGATAATAAGATATTACCGGGATGAAAATCACCATGACAAAGTGTATCTCCATCTTTCAATTTAGCCAGGGTTTCCAATGCTCTCTCTCGATCAATTAAATTAGCAGATGCAGCGTTTAATATATTAGAATCTAAAAACTCTTTGTAACTCGGTACGTTGTTCACGCTGTTCTGAATAATTGTCTTATGCAGCCTTGCCATATATTTGGCACATTCTTGGAGGTCGCCTGTTTTCAAAACCCAATTCAACAGGGTTTCCCCCTCCACCCTGTCGTATATAATTCCTGTCTGCTCTTCAATACAAATGATTTCGTATACCTTGGGCTTTGCAAAATTTATAGCATTGATTGCTTTAGCGTTAAGAAACTCCCTTTCTATCGCACTTTTGGGATAACCCTTAACGAACAGCTTAAGCACCGTACCTTCTTCCCACTCATATACCGTAGCTGTATTGCCTTTACCGATTATTTTTCCATACTGCATCGTATGTCACCGCCTTTCAACCCTTATGTTATCTGCTTGCTACCGTCTAGGGGCTTCCCTCTTACAAGCTCTGTTCGCTCACTCCCGTTACCGGATCGAAGGTCAGCATCTTGGTCCCGATCTTATCGATAAAGAAGCGATCATGGCTTACCGTAATGACCGCACCGGGAAAATGGATCAGAGCTTGCTCCATCACTTGTATGCTCGTGAGGTCCAGATGGTTGGTCGGCTCGTCCAAAATGATAACGGCCGCACCCGAGAGTAGACACTTAGCCAGCGCCACCCGAGCTTTCTGCCCGCCGGACAGATTGCCGATCGCCTTGCTTAGATCCGCCTCCGAGAATTGCAGCATAGCCAGGAATTTGTTCACCTTTTTGCGCGGAGCATCCAGTCCCAATCCATACGTATTCACCGCGTGGCTGACGGTGTCCTTAGGATCGAGTTCCTCCCACATCCGGTTGAAATAGGCGTAGTTAACCCCCTTCTCCCAGACAACCTCCCCGGAATCCGGCTTCTCCTGCCCGGTAAGCGCCTTAATGAGCGTGGACTTCCCGCTTCCGTTCGGTCCCACGATGACCAAGCGATCTTCCTTCTGAATATCGAAGCTAACGTTCTCGAAGATCTGCCTGCCCTCGTAGGTCTGCCCGATCTCCTTCACTTCGCATAGCTTGTCGGGAAAGCGCAGCCTCTCGTAGATGTCGGTAATCAGCACGTTAACGGGATGCGGCTCTATCCGCTTCTTGTTATCCGCCAGCTTCCGCGAGAGACGGTCCTTGGAACCGGATTTCCGGTTCGCGCGATCGTCGATCGCCTCGGATTCCATGAGCAGCAGCTCTTCCTCCCACTCGAACTGGCGGTCCAGCTCCTTCTTGCGCATCTTTTTCTTACGGATGTAATCCGTGTAGTTGCCTTCGTATTCCTGAAAATGATAGTTCTCGATCTCGATCGTGCGCGTGACAACCTTGTCGATAAATTGCCGGTCATGCGATACCAGAATCATGGCTCCCTTGAATCGGTACAGCCACTGCTCCAGCCATGCAATCCCTTCCATATCCAAGTAGTTCGTCGGCTCGTCGAGCAGAACGACATCAGGCAGCTCGATTAGCATCTTCGCGAGCGCCGCACGGTTACGCCATCCCCCGGACAACTCATCGATTGGCTGATTGCGGGATCTGTCATTGAACCCCAACTTCGTAAGCACCGTATTAATCTCGACGGACACGTTCCAGCCATCGAGATGATCCATCTGCTCGAATAACTCCGCTTGCCTTGCCAGCAGCGCATTCATCTCGCTATCGTCAGTAACCGCACCCAGTTTATCTCCGACCTCTTGCAGCTCTCGTTCAATAAGGGCAACCTGCTCGAAGCAGGCTTCCAGTTCTTGTTGAACGGACATGCCTCCGCTGAGTTCCGAGAATTGCGAGAAATATCCGATTTGCACCTGAGGATCTATTTCTACTCTGCCGGACGTCGGCTCTTCCTTGCCCATGATGAGCTTAAATACCGTCGACTTGCCGGCGCCGTTCCGTCCGATTAGGCCAATACGTTCCCCTTGCATCACTCGAAAATAAATGTCGCGGAAGATCATGGACTCTTCATACTTCTTCGTGACGTTCTCCAACCGTATTACGCTCATGGCGATCACCCCATCTACAGCAGCTTAATCAGCTCTTCCAGCTCGTCAACCCATCCTTTTGCAAGTTCGAATTGAGTATCTTTTAAAGCCAATTCTATTTTCATTTCAACCGCTTTTTTCTTTTGTTCCGTTTCTAAATAGTCTTTATCGAAATGACTGGCATAAATCATCTGTCTAAATTTTCGCATACTCATTTTTCTGATCGTCTTATCCTCAATGATTAGAACATAATCCATACCGTTTACAACGGAATAGAAATCATGGGAAATCATGAGAATCGCGCCTTTATAGTTTTCAATGGCTTTTTCCAACGCGATTTGTGTATAGGTGTCTAAATGACTTGTCGGTTCATCAAGAAGCAATACGTTCGCTCTACTGGCAGAAACTTTAGCCAATTGAAGGATGTTTTTTTCTCCGCCGGATAAAGATTTTATCTTCTGACTAACGATTTCTCCTTCAAAGCCATAGTTTGAAAGATACGATCTAACCTCATCATAAGTGCTAAACCCAGTATCCATGAACTCTTCTAATATTGTATTGGAGTCATTGAGCATTTCGCCTTGGAGCTGAGATAGGTAAGCCACTTTAGCGTCGGCATTTATTTCAATTGAATCATGATTATTGCTAAAGATTTCTCGTAGTAAAGTCGTTTTCCCGGTACCGTTCGGACCGATAATGGCCACTTTATCCGTCGTTTTTATCTCAAAGCTAACCTTGTCTAAAAGCAGCTCGTCAAAAGCAACGCTATAATCATGGACCTTGACAACAATGGCATCTTCCATTTCACTATCCATATCGAAACGGATATTCGGTTGCTTAATCTCAACGAAGGGCGCTTTAATTCTACGCGCTTCCAACCTCTCTTGATAACTAACTCTAGCTTTTAACGCTCTACCTCTAGAGGCATCTGCATTATAAGTTCCAATAGCCCTTAGATTATGGATGATTTTCTCGTTTCTTTCACTCTCATCCTGTTCAGCGACTGCGAGCTCTTGCAGCTCGATTTTTGTCTGAAGCAAGGAGAGATTATACTCCATATACCGCCCATCGAACTCTTGGATCTCCCTATTTTCAAGGTGTATCATTTTGTTAAAGCAATGATTCAATAAATATCGGTTGTGCGTAACAACCAGCAGCATTCCTTTGTAGGAATTAATCAGTTTTTTAAGCGCGTTTAGGTTTTCGAAGTCTAAAAATACATCCGGTTCGTCCATAATCATGAAGTCGGGACGATTAAGCATTTCCTTCATCACTTGAATAAGCTTGAATTCCCCACCGCTCAGGTCGGATACCTGATGATCTCTTCGCTTCATGAGGTTTGCCAGATTTAGCTGCTTATGAATGTTGCTTTCAAAATCTTCCCCGCCCATTGCATCAAATGCGTCTAAAGCGAATTGATACTTTTCCAATAACGGTTCTATATCCGATGAAGTTTCCATTTCCGTGCAAATCGATTGAATTTCATTTTGAATCCCTATAAATCGTTCTCCTATATATTCAAACACTGTTTTTTCTTTAGTGTTGTCTAGTTCCGAGAACTGACTTACATATCCAATTGTGCAATCGGGGTCGATTTCTATTTTGCCATCGAAAAGATATCTTTCCGGGTCCATCAGGATATCAATCAATGTACTTTTCCCACTGCCGCTTGTTCCAATAAAAGCGCAATGTTGATCTTCTTCTAACATAAATGAAATGTTGTTATAGAGTTCTTTTTGCGGAAATGAGAAGGACAAGCGTTCAACTTTTATCATCATATTATTCCCTTCTTACTTTCCAGCATTGGATCGCCGTCTACGGCGGCGGCCAGCCTCGCCGCTATGTCCGCGAGTATCGTCCTTGGATGGCGCACTGTTGACTTTGACTCGGTCCACCGTGACCGTCGCAGGTTCCGGCTTCGTAAGGGTCATCGGGTAAGGATGATCGGCAATCACCGGGATTCTCTGCTTCGTCAGCTTCTCGATTTCCTTCAGATAAGGAATCTCCTCGTTCTCGCAGAACGAAATCGCGATCCCGCTTAAGCCCGCACGCCCAGTACGGCCGATCCGATGTACGTAAGTCTCCGCTATATTTGGCAAATTAAAGTTAATAACGTGCGATAGTTCCTCAACGTCGATGCCTCGTGCCGCGATGTCTGTCGCCACCAGCAAGCGTGTCGCACCGCTTTTGAAGTTATTCAGCGCCGCTTGTCGGGCATTCTGGGACTTGTCGCCATGAATCGCTTGCGCAGTAATCTTCGCTTTCGTCAAGCCTCGAACTACCCGGTCCGCACCGTGCTTCGTACGGGTGAACACGATAGCGCTCGCGATCGACTTATCCTGCAGCAGATCGATTAACAGCGGCAGTTTATTCGGCTTGTCCACATAATAGAGGACCTGCTTAATCCGCTCCGCCGTTGAGGAAACAGGAGTAATCTCGATTTTCACCGGATTCTTCAGCAAAGTGTTAACCAACGACGTGATCTCAGACGGCATCGTCGCAGAGAAGAATAACGTCTGCCGCTTGGCCGGCAGCTTGGCAATGATTCGCTTCATATCATGAATGAAGCCCATATCAAGCATCCGATCGGCTTCGTCCAACACCAGAATCTGCACGTGACGCAGGTCAACGAACCCTTGGTTCATCAGGTCGATCAACCGTCCCGGCGTGGCAATCAGAATGTCCGTGCCTTTCTCCAACAACTGCTCCTGAGCCCTCTGCGTGACACCGCCCACGATCACGCCGCAGCGCAGATTCGTGAAACATCCGTAAGATTTGGCATTGTCGGAAATCTGAATAGCCAACTCACGCGTAGGCGTCAGGATCAGTGAGCGTATAACACGCTTGCCTTTCGGGGGACCCTGCTGTGTACTCAGCAGTTGGATGATCGGCAGCAAGAAAGCCGCTGTCTTGCCGGTCCCTGTCTGGGCGCAGCCAAACAAGTCACGGCCTGCCAGCACCGGGGGGATTGCCTGCTCTTGAATAGGCGTGGGCTGCGTATAATTTTCCTTAGCTATTGCTTTAATAATCGGGGGTATCAACTGCAATTGTTCAAATGTCATACGATCTCCTTCTTCAAGAACCCGTCTCAATACACAAGTTTCTATACTAGTATTATACCCTAGAAAAGGAGTAGAACTGCACTCCCATTGAAATAGTGAAAACGTTTGATGTCCTCATCATCATTACCTCATTGAGTTGACCGGCACGATATCATAATCCCCAAACCCCATCCTGTCAAGAGATAATGCGTGAATGAGCGAAAAAACGGGGGCGCCCCACTAATAGTTTCGAATTAGGAATGAATTTCCGAGAACGAGAGGCATTTTCGCTTTTTCCAAATCGTCCAGTTTCACGTAAAATTCTCTTCAAATCAAATTTATGCTCCTTTACGACAAAACGCCCGAAGCAGAATGCTACGGGTACATGGAGTTGAATCGGGATGGCAATATGATCGCGCTCTACAATAGGTATGGCGAGGAAATAGACATGAATGGCGGACATGAATTTGTCAGGGTACGGACAATCGGCAAATTCGATGATGAAGACCGCGATGATTTTTATTCCTTGTTAGAAAGCGATGATGCAGGATAACTTGCATGACAGGCCGGCCATTCGGTTAACCGAAGAAATCAAATATCACATGAACATTTTAAACTGATTCGTCTAACCCTGTTTCTTTTCCCATCTTTGATGTTATTTTATAATGCTTTTCTCCAGGTGTAATTGTCGAAGAAACAAAAACAAGGGAAGACCCAGTGAAGGACCTACCAGTAGCGTACCTGCCATCGGCAGCCATAAATATTTCATTCTCTTTCTGGTGCCTTCTAACAGAATGAATCCCATAAGCACGATCGCGGTAACTAAAACATCCATCCATGCAAAAGCTCCGATACGCGTACTGGTTATGGCTTCAAATAGAAGAGTCAAATCGAAGCCGTTGCGCACGATCCAAGGGATAAATTGCGAATAGGGCAAGACGAGTCCCAATAAAGATAATACTCCGTAAAAGCACTTCATTTATAACCCTCCATTATTTTGTAATTAGTCTTCTGAGCAAGTTTGGATAAATGCAGTGTTTCTATCTGACTGCAGCAGTAAATAAGTAGAAGATTGTAATAGCAATCTAATTTTTTATATCGTATGATTCTTCACATACAATAAGATTTTCCAATAATAAGCTTCATAATATAGATCTTAGATCTTATTACACTTTAGGGCCTTAAGGTGTACTGCGGATTATTTATATTTTCCGTACGGGAGTTTTCTCGGAATGGAGAGATTATGAAAAAAAATATTGTCTTTATGATTGCATTACTTATATTGTTCACCGGATTCGCAACACCAAGTTATGCATTATCAGGTTCGCAATCTGATTCCATACAAACATTGCTGAATGATGCAAGCCGTATATCGGGTGTTCCGGGAATATCCATCTCCATACTTGCGAACAATGAAGTGCTCTACTTTTCTTCCGGGTACGCAGATCGTGAAAAGGGACTGTCGGCAAGTGAAAATACTCTATATGAGCTGGCTTCGGTAAGTAAAGCCTTTACCGGCATGGGTATTCTGCTGCTGGAAGAACAAGGACTGCTGTCCATGTCAGACTCTATCCAGAAATATTTGCCTTGGTTTACGTTAAAGTATCAGGGGAAACAAGTTGATATGCAAAGTGTGACGCTCAATAACTTTTTACACCATACTAGCGGCTTAACAAATGGCAGTCACAGTCAAAACATTCCACAAGGCAATACGCCGGATATGTTGCAAAAAACCGTAGAAATGCTCGTAGATTCTAAATTGTCGTTCTATCCTGGTGAGCAGTATAATTACGGAACTATTAATTATGACGTATTAGGTCTGGTTATTGAGATGGTGTCGGGCCAAAGCTATGAAGACTTTATGAAGAAACAGGTATTTCAGCCACTGAATCTTCACCAGACGTATGTTTATAAAGAAGATGCTCAAGCCACCGGACAGTTGGCACAGGGCTACCGTTCTTCTTTTTTTATGACAACTCCATATAACGCGCCGGATTATGCCGGGAATAAACCCGCAGGCTACATCATTTCCTCTACAAAAGATATGGCGCGTTGGATGGGCATACAGATGGGGATGGTGCAGGACATACCCGATATATTCCATGCGGTTATCGAAAAATCACATCAGGGTGATCGGTCTGTTCCGGCTGTCAACGACATGTATTATGCGGCGGGCTGGTCGGTAAACGCCAACCAAACGAGGATAGAGCACCCAGGGGGCAATCCCGCTTTCGGAACCGAAGTGGTCATACTGCTAAATGACCAAACAGCCATCTGCTTGCTGACCAACGGCGCAAATATCAATAGAGACATGGTACTAAAAGTTAAAGACATATTAGACGGGAATCTGACGCAGACCTATGGAATAAGCGGCACACAGCTTTTGGACATCTTTTTGTCGTCTGCCACAATTATTCTTTGCCTATTGGCTGTTCTGTTCTTTCTCTTGGGATTACGCAGAAGGAAAACGAATAAGCGGCAACCAATGACAAAAGGACGAATAATCGTAACAGCTATTTTGCTGATTGCTACGATTGTCCAGTGTATAGTGTGCTGTGCATTGGATTGGTCAACGATACTTGTTTGGAAAACATATAGTGTTCTTACAGCTTTAATTTCGTCGGCATTATTAACAGCAAGCATGACATGGTTTGTATACACTCACCGATATAATGCCTCGCTCCGAAAATAAGCATTTCATTCGTTCGCTTTATTGATACTAACTCATCATTTGTTTGCTCATTAACATACATTAATACAACAAAAACATATTGAGCAATAACTCGTATTGGGGTGATTTGTGTGGGGATTAGTTATGTGCTTCTTGTTGTATGGCCAATTTTAATCCTGTATATCGTTTACAAAAAAAAGTATAAATCAAAACGCGAAAAAATTGGCATGATCTTATTAGGAATCCTATGGATCTTTCATCTATTAATTAACTTTCTTATCTAAAAAAATAAATAAAAGATCTTACAAAGAAATATATAACAAAATACATTGATCAATCGAAATCCGGAGCCCATTTCGGGTTTTTGCTTTTTAAATCAGACTCGACGCGATTTAGAGTTTAGTTTCAAGCGCGAACTTTTTAGTAAAATCCGGAGGTGGTGGTTAGGGAGGGTCGAGAGGGCCGAGTCCAGAGCAGAACATCACCTTCCGTTCCTTCTCGGAAAACTTTGACACCAGCACATCTATGGGGAAGTTCGCCCTTCAAATGATGGGCGCGGTCGATGAACTTGAACGAACTACGATTGTCGATAACGTAAAAATGGGAATGACCCAGAGAGCCAAGAAAGGAGAACACAACGGTAAGCTCCCGCCGGGGTATCGGGTAGTTCCCGCCCCCTACAACCTAACCAAAAAGCGGTCTAAAGCGGTTGCTGTTGTGCCGGAAGAAGCCATTATCGTCCGAAAGATATTCGAGCTATACACCACTGGCCGTGGATTAAAGAGCGTCGCCAATGAGTTTGCTGACTCATATTCGCCACCCCTCCTCATCTTCTACATCTATAAGTCGAATAACATCTCCTATTCTTTACGGGTCATCTATACGAATTATCGTCGTAATCTGTTCGTTCGCTTAAAATGGGTTCGAAACTTTTTCTTGACAAAGATGTGAAAACTATAGTTTATTAAATAGTAATTATTACGAATAAGGAGGATTTTGTTTCATGAAGCGTTTGATGCCCTTTCTGCTTTCTTCTTTATTTCTGCTTTTGTCCGCCATCCCCGCCATGGCACACGGCACGGTCGAGCGCGTCCCTGAGATTGCCTCCGCTGAAGCCAGACTATTCGTTGCCGATAGCACGACGGGTGATCTCGTCACAGTCGATCTTCCGAGCGGTAGAACTCTATCTCGACTGTCTACTCCGGCTTCTATTATGAGTCTCGCCCTCGCGCCAGATGCCCGCCATCTGTTTGTGACGCGCGGACGCAATACGGATAAGGATTATGTAACCGTCGTAAACACCGGATTCGATCCGGAGACCGGCAGCGCCCGTCCTCCGTTTATCTCCCGTACCTTCGAGGGCTACTCGCCCGACAGTTCCCATCCCGTCGGCAACCTGCCGTCGATCGCCAACGAGTCCAAGGCGGAGCTGCTGCTGCTTGACGGCGACCTTGACTCCCTCGACGGCTTGACGGTACGCAAACTCGCGCTGGCAGGCAACGCCCATTACCACTATGCCGTGGTGGACGGTCTGCTCTATGTCGGTCATCTGCAGCAAGGCTTCGTGCAGGTGCTTGATCTGGAGACCGGCAAGGAAAAGACGCGAATTGCCGGCTGCCCGGTGCTGCACGGTATCGCCAAGGATGAGCAGACAGGCCGCTTGTTCTTCGGCTGCCAGAACGAAACGCTGGTGGTCGGTACGCAGGGCGAGGAGACGGCAAAGGCCGTCGCACACATCAATTACCCGGAGAAGCAACGGGTCGCCGCTTTCCTCACAGGCAAGAATCGCGTGCTCTGGGGCTACACGGAAGGCACGTTGCCTCTCCTGTACAAGCTGGACGTCAGCCATGAGCCGTATGCCTACGAAACGATGGAGATCGAGCCTTCAATTCGCCAAGCCGTCTCCTCCGATCAAGCTTATCTGCTGAGCCTGCGCCGCAGCGGTACGCTGGAAATCCGCGATTCGGCCAGCGGCAAGCTGCTGCGCACAGCAGCAATCGGCAAAGGCTGGAGCGCCGACTTCCATGAGCATGTGGACAAGGCCGTTCTGCCGGACATTGCCACCAGTTCCCGATTCGCCTATGTCAGTCTGCCCAACGAAGGGCGCATCGCCCAGGTAGAGCTGAGCAGCGGTAAGCCCGTCCGTTACCTGGAGGTCGGCGGCGAGCCGACACGTCTGGAGTTGCTGGAGAAAACCGGCGGCGATGACACGCCGTCCTCCTCCCAGCCAGTCGAGCTTCCGACGGCAGCGGAAACAACAGACCCCTCGCTGACGCGCGGAGACAAGACTGTGCCGCTGACGGCTTCTCCGCTGATGCAAGATGATCATGCCTGGCTGCCCCTGCGCAGCACAGCGGAAGCTTTCGGCTTATACGTGAAGTGGCAAGCCGGGACCGGCATCTCGGTGACCGGTGAAGGACTCTCCGTGCAACTGACAATCGGCGGCCAGTCTGCGAAGCTAGGCGGTGTGGCCAAAGAACTGCACGCTCCCATTCAGCTCATTAGCCACACCGCCTACATTCAAGAGCATGATCTGGAAGTCTTGCTCGGTATCAAGCTGCTTGGCGCAGGCGGGCACGCCCATGCCCACGAGCACGATCATAGCACCGAACATGCAGACTGAAGATCGTTAAAACAAATGTCCGTAATCTCACCGACCAATAGGTTTTTGTCTCACGGATTATCTGCAAATAACGGTACAATGTGCTTTTCAATCAGTTCAATTCTATTCTTCGCACGCGAGGTGACAGACTACTCACGCTGAACGTTGTCGGGATGAAAAGCATAAGTGGTGGAGCCAGCAATAAAGACACGCCCCTACCCCTAAACCGGGTAAACCGTGCCCTTAGTAATCTGGGTTGTCCCTTTATCGTCATCTGGCGATAGGCGGGCAGCCCTTATTTTCTGTTTACATCGACAGAGATATCGCCATTTACATCTTAAAGCGATATCCCGCGCCCCATACAGTCTCGATAAACTGATGCTGCGAAGGGTCCTTCTGGATTTTGTCCCGGATCTTCCCTACATGGACCGTGACCGTGGCGGTATCGCCGTAATTGTCGATTCCCCAGACCTTATCCAGCAGCGCCTCCTTGGAATATACCCGATCCGGGTTTTCTGCGAGGAACAGCAGCAGATCGAATTCCTTAGTCGTCATTGTAACCTCCGCCCCGCGCATCGTCACTCGTCTTGCATCGATCTGGATCGTAAGCTCGCGAATGTTCAGCTCGCGCGACTTCCGGACATGCGAAGGGCCGATGCCTGCCGCGACACCGGTCAATCGATTATACCGTTCGAGATGCGCCTTCACCCGAGCCACGAGCTCCGTCGGGCTGAACGGCTTCGTTACATAATCATCCGCCCCTAGGCCGAGGCCCCGGATTTTGTCGATATCCTCCTTGCGGGCGGACACCATCAGTACCGGAATAAATTTTGTCTCCCGAATTCGTCGCAAAATATCAAAGCCGTCCATGCCCGGCAGCATGACGTCCAGAATGATCAGATCGTATTCTTGCTCCAGCGCCTCCTCAAGCGCTTGCCGACCGTCTGCCCGAAGGGTAACCTCGTAGCCATTCGCCTCGAGAAAATCCCGCTCCAGTTCGGCGATCGCTCGATCATCCTCAACGATTAACACTTTGCGCTTCGACATCTCACGCTCTCCCCGCTTCCTTGCTATCCCGTTTCATCGGAATGCTAACGATCACCGTCATAGATTGTCCCGGCTCGCTTCTCGCCTGAATCGTTCCGCCATGATTAACAATAATCTGCTTCACGATGGCAAGACCTAACCCGGAGCCGGCCACGTTCTGATTTCGGAAGGCATCCCCCCGATAGAAACGATCGAAGATTCGCTCCAGTTCGGCCGGGCCCATCCCGGGTCCGTTATCCGTAACCGTGAATACCCAATTTTCCAGCTGCCGCCCGAAGTGCACATGGACATGGGGATCTTGCTTATCCATGAATTTTATCGAATTGCCAACGAGGTTTAGCATCACGCGCTTTATTTTCTGGATATCCATCGTCACAATGTCCTCTTGTCCCGCCTCATATTCGCTCGTCAGACGTACGCCCGCGCGCTCGCACTCCATTTGAAGCTCGCTTATTGTCTGTCGATAGAACGACTCAAGAGGCACCGACTCCAGGTAGAACTGTTCCTGCTCGAGGTCCAGCTTCGACAATAAGAACAGATCGTCGATCATCCTGTCCATATCGAGCGCCTTGGCATAGATCACGTCCACATACTTCTTCAGCTTCTCCGGATCATCCGCGATGCCTACCCGAATCCCCTCCACATAACCCTTAATGGAGGTCAGCGGCGTCTTCAGATCATGCGAAATGTTCGAGATCAGCTCTTTGCGATTCTCCTCCAACGCCAACTGAACGTCGATTGATCGCTGCAGCTCGCTGCGCATTTTCTCATACGAGCGGATGACACCCCCCACTTCGTTGCGCACCTTGGATTCCAGACGGAAGTTCAAGTCCCCTTCGGCAATTCGCCGGGAGCCTTGTTCGAGCTGTCGCAGCGGCCTAACGATATCTCTCGTCGTAATCCAGATCAGCGGGACGAGAATGATACCGACAAGAATCGCGATGCCAAGCAACACGAAAAACTTGAATCCGCTTTTCTTGGACTCTGCCATCGTCACGTCAGTCACCAGGTAATACGTCAATGGATCTTCGATTCCGGGGAAATCGTAGGCTACCGACAGCAAGTCGCGTTCCTCCCACGCGCTCACGACGAACACGCGATCTTTTTTCGACTGAGCAGCGGCCACATCCTGCCGAAGCTGTCTCAAGAACGCTTCCCCTTCGCTGAGCTCACCGTAGCTTTCCCAGCGCTCGCCTTGCCGGACGACAAGGAAGCCCTTGAACGGCTCCAACCGTTCCCCAATAGAGGCCGCGAACTCGGGGGACGTCAGCTCCTCCGGCGCGTACCGCTCCGCATAGCGCAAATCCACGAACAGGTCGATGCCCCGGGAGAAGGCTTCATGCGGGGACTGATCCTTCACGATCCCGCTTATGAGATACGAGAGAATCGCCGTGACGATACCGATTCCAGTCATCGCAACGATAATCGTCGTCAGAATAGTGCCGAATAAATATGTTAAAATAAGCTTCAATCGAATCGACATACATCAGAGCCCTTTTCTTTGGAAGGCCAGCAAGCCCAATATAGTGCCAATGATATAGTAGGCTATCATAAATAGCAACGTTGAAACCGTCATCCCGGCATCCCCTCCGTACAGGAGCGGCTGCAGCCAATCCGAATAGTTCGTTACGAAAAACCGATTCAACTGCGGCTCAAGAAATCCCACGACGCTCATCGCCATCCACAGCACGACGCTCACTACCAGCCCAACAGCGCTGCTCCCCACCCATAAGGACACGCTGTTCGCCAATACAAGCAACAAGCCGCTGAATAAGACCGCGCCGCCAAGCTCCGCTATACCTGCTCCAAACGTGGAAGCTGCAGGCGCGCCGTGAAGAATGAAGCCTCCAATGAAGGTCGGCACGATCATACACAGAACGATTAAAGCTCCGGCCGCCCACCCCGCGAACAACTTCCCCATGAAGAGAAACTCCCGGCTAATCGGCAGCTTAAGCGCATGCTTGATTGCCCCCTTGAATTCACCGATCATAAGGTTGCTGCCGAGCGCCACCATGAGGAAAGGAAGCACGACCGCGAGCAGCAGCTCGATAGCCGTTATCGGCAGGTTGTCTGCCAATCCAAGTCGGTCGCCGATAAAAACGAAGAGAACGCCAGTAATGAAGGAGAGAAGCAGCAGTGCCTTCAGCTTGCCTCCGCGGAACAGCTTGCGCAGCTCCTCCGCAGCGAGGTTATTCATCTGCGTAATCATACGGTAGCGCCACTCCTTTCCTCTGCGAGATGATGCAAATAATAGTCCTCCACACCTGCAAAAGACTCCCGGATCTGCGCGATGCCCGCCGTATGGACATGCCGCCCCTCATAAACAATGCAGGCATGCGTAATCCAATCCTCAATGTCGTGCACTTGATGCGACGACACAATGACGCTTACCCCCGTGTCGGCCACAAGGCCGCGCAGCATTGTCGAGATCTCCCGCCTGCCCTCAATGTCCATGCCGGAGAATGGCTCATCAAGCAGCAGCAGCTTGGGCCGATGGAGCAGCACACTGGCCAGCTCGATCCGCTGCTTCATGCCGGTGGAGTACTTCTTAATCTTCAAGTCCCCGTACTTGGCCATGCCCACGAGCTCCAGCGTTTGCCGGATGCGCGCATCGTCGACACCTGGATATAGCTTATGGTAGCACTTCAAATAGTCATATCCCGTGAGATAGAGGTACGGAGATGGCTCTCCGATCATCAACCCCATGTACGGCCTCGTCAGCTCGGGCCTGTCGGCGACGGAAGCCCCGTTCCAACTTGCTTCCCCGCGATCTGTCCCCACCCAACCGGCCATTGCCTGCAGTGCCGTCGTCTTCCCGGCGCCGTTCGGCCCCAGCAAGGCAACAACCTCACCAGCTTGCACGGTGAGGTTCAGCCCTTGGATGCCGCGACCGCCGGGGTAGACCTTCGTCAGATCGTTTACTTCGAACATGGTGCACAGTCCCCCCCGAGGTCGATTCTGTTAGCGGCGGTCGTCGAACATGGCCGCGTCTAGCAATTCTACGGGCTTGCCAGTTGGGTCATACGCATTCGGCGTCGTGGCATTGATGTCGCTAACGTTGCCTGCGCCTTTTAGCTCCACGCGGTGAGTGACGCCAGCCTTGTCTTTGCCGCTCACTTCAAGCTCGCCCTGCACGCCTTGCACCTCGTTATTCACATCGACCGTCAATTGCAGCCTCACATGTTCAATAGCAACGTCTTCCGTCAACTCCGGTAATTGCGTTTTCAGGTCGATTCCCTCAAGTCCTTGGAAGAAAGGAAGCCGTTTAATCTGCTCCCACTCCCCATGCGCTTCCGGCGCATGTGCACGCCCTATTTTGTCCTCGGCCGATGCCGCGTTCATAAGTAAACGCAGCGGAAGAGGAACGTCCTCCCGGCTGATGTTGACCGCAATCGTCTTCGAGCCATCCGCCTGGTTCTCCACGCTGAAGTTGTCCTTCAGGTCGCCGACCAGAAAATCGAGGAGCGCTTCTTCCGCTTTGTTCATTGAGCGATCTCGGGACTTCCCCTCATCCGACCATTTGTGACGTTTGCCGGCATGCTTATCGTCCAAGTTGATCACCTGATAATGCAAATCATTCGTCCGGTCTACGAGATAGACCTTGTCGTCGCCACTGCTGTACAGGCTGGCTTGTCGTTCGACGCCCATGATCTCAAAATCGAGGTCACCGCTAACGTTGTGCTTGCTGCCCGCTTCCCCCATTTTCCCCGCGCCGTCCGCCTTCACCACCGTCTGGCCGTCAACCGTCAAGCTCAAATTTCCGTTGACCGTCGCGCTCTCGATAGCGGTCCCTGAGGCATGATTAGCTTTCAGCACCGCCTTGAATGCATCGTAGCCTGCTGTATTCGGACTATACGCGAAAGCTGTCGCCGTAAATATCGTCATGGCACCAACAGCCGCACCGATCATGATGAATTTGTTTTTCTTTTTCATTTTTCCTCGCTCCTTTAAGATTGTATGTTCTCTCGCTTACAACCTTAGTCTAAAGGAGGAGTCTAAAGTCCCTCGAAAGCAATTCGAAAAGTTTTCTAAAATCGGGGATCGGGAAACACGAATAGCCCATCCCTAACAGCTCCTGATGTCAGCTTGGATTGGCGACTTGCCATCCCCCTAGAATGACCGTGAATTGCCAAAACAACGACTTATCCACAGATTTGAGTTATCCACATTCCGAAATCATGTTAAAAAGTTGACTTTCGGCCTAAACGAGAAAACAATGCGAAGATTAAGGAATCACTTCAATATTGGTAGCAGACGCTTCTCCCGGATACATGTCACTTGTGCTTCCCTGTATTATGAAGTTTACTTTGTCCCCTTTCCTAAGAGATGCATAAGAATCTTCATTAGACACAGTTAGCCATATTGCATTAGGTTTTGAGATCAGTAAAATTTCATCTGTTGTTTTTGATTGCAAATCTTCTTTGGAAATATATTTTACAACAAGAACTTTTTTGTTTTCTTTTTTGATAATAAAACCCGTCTTGTGATCCCACTGGTCTAGGTCATGGTTGATAGCGTTTTTACTTGACGTTGGATTTGAAGATTTACCACACCCCAATGTTAAAGCAATTAATACACTGAAAATAAGAACCACAAAAACATGCCTCATCTTAATCACCCCTAGTTCAATTTAGGACCCTAAATAAGCGGTCGCTAAATCAGCAGTTAATGTAATATTAATACGAAGGATCTGCATAAACACCAACATTCCTTGAGCGAGAAGGGCGAAATTTCGCCCTACTTATGATACGGTTCAGCTTAACGGCTCTATCGGCGAAATCAAAGGGTACCATCGAGAGTTCCATGGAGTCTCGTGGACGCAACAAAGTCTCAACCGTGTTCAATCCCAGACATCAGAAAAGGAATGGCCGACTTGATAAATTGTTCCGGCGATGATTCCTTACGATTTCTCCTCCACTCTACGGAAGTACCATAAACGCCCCAACTTAAAATGACAGCTGTAATTTTTAGAGATTCATCCTCTTCCGTTGTATGTTGTCTTCGCAACATTCTATAGAAAATGATTTCAAGTTGTTCCCTGATAATACGGGCTATGGTCTCATCGTATCCTCTATGACATCGACTGGATAACGATCTTTGGAAATCCGTTATGGCCACGAAAATATCAATAATGGATGCTTCATTTAGTTCGCTTTTTTCGGAGTGGGTAGTCGTCCGTTTGAAGCCAAGGTACCGAATCACCTCATGCGAAATATAACTGTATACAAACACTGTTAGTTGTTACCGAATACAAAAAAACTGGCGACTGTTGAATCCAGGCGCCAGCAACTTTTTTTACATATACCCTAGCTTGCCGAGCAAACGGCTCAGCATAAGTGCCATTTCAGCACGGGTTGCGGTTTGGTGCGGCTTAAAATTGCCTGCATGGTCGCCTTTGACGATGCCGTAAGCAAGCATTTGCTGCACTGCCTCGGCAGCCCATTTCGACACCTCGCTCGAGTCGTTAAGCAGCGCCGACCCATTTTCCAGGGCATTGGAGGTGGAGACGCTATCGTATGCGATCGCTCTCGCAAGGATGACCGCCAGTTCTTCCCTTGTAACAGAATCATTCGGGCGGAAGCTTCCGTCCTCGTATCCGGTCACCAGCCCGGCCGCTGCTGCGGAAGAAACCGCCGTTTCGTACCATTTCCCCGCAATATCGGATAAAGCTGCGGACTGAGCCGCCGCGGGGATACCTAGCGCCCTGACCAGCAGCGCTGCTGTCTCCGCTCGCGTTAAGCGTGCATTCGGATCGAAGATGCCCTCTCCTTTTCCTTCAAAGATGAGCATCGAAGCCAGCTTCTCCGCTTCGTATCTCGCCCAGTGTCCTTGCATATCGGCAAAAGCTTTCCGGTTAACAATATTCACGTACAAGCCGTCGCTGCTGACGGGAAGCAACGCATAGGCCTTCCCCCCAACATTTTTATATCGGACCGGAACATATTGCAGCTGCCGAAGCTGCTCGTTCCATACCGTTACAATTGTATCTGCGTCGGTATTTGGAATCGCAATGCGTCTTTCTACTTTGCTGCCTAATTGGATAATGGCAATTTCAGCCCCGTCGCCATTGCTCATAACAATCTTAAACTGAACAGGACCAGACAATAATTCTGCACCCCGGGATTTCAACTCTGTCATTAAAGAAGCATCAGCCTCAATCTCTCCAGCATATATCGCAAAGTTGAGTTTATCGCCGTCCTTACCTGCATATTGCTTATCTGCGGCAGCAGCCAGCTCGGAGACAGGCAGCCTCAATGTGCCGCCGGCCGTTGACACTTGAAACGCAAACGAAGGATTCAACCGGAGCAGTTTGGTTGCCGTTTCTGCGCTCAGCTCGAAATATCCCTTTGCTGTATTCTTAACGACTTCAATCAATCCGGCTTTCACTTGAGACTGCGTAAGTTTAATTCGTTCCTTCTTATTATTCTCGGCGATGAAATCGATATAAAAGTCCGATTGCGGCTGCTCTGGTTGCTTAGGTTGCTCGGGCTCTTTAGGCTGTTCAGGCCCCACAACAATTGGATTATTCCTTAAAACAATCAATTGAAACTGGCGGCTGTCCGATTCCAACCCTTTCGTTACTGTAGCCGTTAACGTAACCGTTTGGTCTCCGGCCCCATAAGATGGCCGTGATACCGAACCATTAGCGGGATTAATCAGATCCGTTCGACTTGAGGCCCATGTAATGGCAGAGCCGTTCAACCCTACAGCCGGGAGCGTCAGTCCATTGCGCACTTGCGTTTCGTCATCTCCGGCTGCGTAACCGATCGCAAGCAGCGCCATATCTCTTGTTACCGCCTCTTTGTCCGTCATATCGGCAGCGATGATCGTTAAATTGTATTGGACGTTATAGGTTGTCTGATTCGCATCAACCTCTGCTTCCAGCGTTACGGCTGAATCGCCCGCCGAGTAAGCCGGCCGATGCACGGCTCCTGTTGTTGCATCAAGCAAGCTGTTGTCCGAGGACGTCCAGCGTATCGAACGGCCTGCTGCATCTGTGCCCGGCAGCCCAACATTCGATTTCACCTCGCCAGCCGTCTCTCCTGCGGCAAAAACCGGCTGTGGAGTGGCATAGACAGTTAACTTGCCTGTGTCGGTTATGAGCTCATAATTGGACAAACGGTTCAACGGATCGAGAAGCTGTGCAGTAATATCATAAACACCTTCAGCGCTAACTACCGTAGCCGCCGATTCATACTGTGCAGAGATGGCGTCGCCGGCAACAACGCCTGTAAGGTTGCCGGTTAACTGCGGATTCGCTTTGCCGACCCATCGCGATACCGAATCCGTCGCAACGCGAAGCTCGGCTTTCGTAACCGTCAGCTCGCCTTCCTCAAGGGAAACATGATAGTTACTCAGCATGCCTCCCGGATCGGATAAGGCCGGAACGATCGGATACAATCCCACCGGGCTTGATACGGCGGCTGCTGTCGAATAGGACGCCAGAATAGCATCTCCATTAACAAGACCGGTGATCGAACCGGATAGAGATGGATTGCTTTGCCCATATGCCCGTGATTGATCCGCAGCAGTGACGGTTAAGGGCGCTGGCGTCACAGTTAAAGTGCCCGGCGAGTAGATGATTGTGTACTTCGTTGATGTCAAACCGCTGGCTATTAGGTCATAATTGCCGATTGGGCTGGATGCGTCGGCGTGAGTCGAATACACCGGCTGCCCAAGCGAGGAGGCCGTGTCCCATGCCATCAGTCCACCAAAGCTCATTGTGAAATTGCCATTAGACGTTCCATAGGGTCTAGTCGCATGGTTAGGCGTTACAGTGAGCGTGGCTTTGTTGACCGTAAGCGTCGTTGTCTGTTCCGCCGCAGGATAAGGATATGACGCTGCTGTCGCTACTTTCAGTTCATAGCTGCCCGCAGCTTGTCTAATTGAATAGCTACCTGAACCATAACCCGCTGCATTCGTCGTTAAGTATCCTATCGAGCTTCCATCAAGGTAGACATTAACTCTCTTTCCTGCAAGCGGCCCTTCCGGAGTTGTCAGCGTCGCCGATATCATTACCGTTTGGCCATATGTACCGGTTATGGGAGAAACGGCGAGCGTAGTCGTATAATCCCTTGGAGAGTCACCGACATAAGTGGTAAAGCCCATATCATAATCAGACCAACTGGAATCCGTATAAGCTCTTCCTCCTGCATATACGTCGGTCATATAGAGCTTCCACGACGTTTGCGGCGTATCACCGATGGAAGACGTTAAGTGCATCGTATACTGCTGTCCTGCCTGCACCTGTGCCGGCTGATCGAACAAAACGGACAGCCAGCCTCCCGGATTGTACGGAATATTGCTACTGCCAAAAGTCGCTGAAGCAAGCGCCGTTCCGGACACGCTTTGTCCTGCATAGATACTGAGCGTAAACACAATTCCCGAGCTCCCGTAATCCGCCATATACAAGTCAATTTGATTCAAATAGCCGGACTTACCTGCCGTAAAGCTTTGAGCAAGTCCGTTCGCCCGATACGAGCTCCCCGGATCCCCTGCTCCGGATGTTTGGTCAAGCGCATCGGCAGCCACTGCCGATGCAGGCAGCACGGCAAGTATCGGCACAAGCGTAAGTATCAATGCCAGCAAAAAGCGGACCATACAAGACGTCGTCCGACCGTAAACTAATTTCTTATTCTCCGTATGTCCCCAATCCATTGTTCTTCTCATTTCCTCTCTCTCAATGGTTTTCAGTTTATTCTATCGTTACTGCTACTGCGTCAAGTAGCCTATTAAAGATCAATTCCTAGGGAATTGTAGAATATAGCAAAGCGACAACTAACACAAGCACGGGTGCTCCGTTTCGATTGGCACCCATTTGCATTGCTTCATGAGTTCAATCGCCCTACGTGTCTCTTCGAAGACTTCCTCGCGTTTCCCATCCGATACAGGCACTGCCAGCAAGCCTACTGGAGAGCTCCTCCAGTTCGCTCATTCCCTCGAACAGTCGCTTGTCTCGCATGTCATGTCCCTCCTTCTTCGAAGTAGGTATCCACCAGTTGCTTCGCCCTTGGCGTCGCAATGAATAGCCGATTCGCTCCCATCGCCTCTTCGCGAAGCGCATGAACGTAATAATCCACCAATCCCGTCTTCGCATCGAAGGCAACGTAACCTTCGCATCCCGCCTCGAAGCTACGCTTGCACGCAATGGCAAACAGGTGGGCTCCGACACCTATGAACTCCTGCCGTTCACTTCCAATATTCCACGGCGCGTTCTCGACCAGGTACACTTCCACCCAGCTCTCCCTTACGCCGGAGCATACGATCCCTTGCAAGAAAACACCCCAACCAAATAGAATAGAAGCGCAATAGGAAAGCTGCGATTCGACGAAAACACTCTTCTCCACAACCAGCCGGTTATGGGCCGGCTGGCTCGAAGGAACGCAATGAATGATTACATTGTCACTTAAGCGAATCCAACAGCGCCTTCAATTGCGGGTTCATCTCCAGCACGTTCAAGATGATCTGCAGCGCTTCCGCGCGGGTGGCCTTGCCTCCGGGATCGAATCTCCCGTTCCCTTTGCCATTAATGACTCCCGCCTGTGCCTCAGCCATGATCTCTTCGGCCGCGTAAGAATCCTTCAGATCATTGAAGTTTCCTTTTGTCGTATCCTTCCTCACGTCGGTCAGATTAATGATCCGAGACAGCATGATGACCATTTCCTCGCGCGTAATCGTGTGATCCGGTCTGAACGTGCCGTCCTTGTAGCCCGTGATTATCCCTGCATCGGCAAGCTTCTTAATAGAGCTGTTCGCCCAATGATTCCCGATATCGCTTAATGCTGCGCTCGTCGTGCCGCTGCCTGGCTGGAAGTCGAATACACGGTTCAGCAGCTCTGCGAATTCGGCACGTGTGATCGTACCATCCGCTCTAAACTTACCATCCTCGTAGCCTTTCATGAAATTCAGCTTGACGAATAGATGGATCGTCTTCTCCGCCCAGTGCCCTTGGATTTCGGCTAGATCAGCGTCAAGATTTGCTCGATTAGCCTCCGCGACTGCGGCCTCGAACCTTGTGACCGATTCGTCTACATTAATAATGCCGACTTTATAGGGATTCACATCGGGCTCCGTAGGCACAGGCTCTGTAGGCGCAGGTTCCGGATCAGGCGTTGCGCTTGGCGTTGGCGTCCATGTCCACCCGCCGCTGGAAGGCGCGCTTGGCGTAACCGCATTGGAGGCCACGGAAGCCGCGCTGCTCCCCGCTCCATTGACGGCCTTCACCGTGAATGTATACGCGACTCCGTTGGATAGCCCGGTTACCGTGATCGGGCTTGATGTCCCCGTTACGGACCTATTCCCCGGCGAGGCCGTCACCTCGTAGTTCATAATCGCGCTCCCTCCATTCGCCGGAGCCGTGAAGCTGACGGTTGCTTGTCCATTGCCTGCCGTTGCAGTCACGCCCGTTGGCGCCTCCGGAACGGTCCGGGGCGTTGCGCTTACTTCATTGGAAGCTGCGCTATCTCCGGATGGATTCATCGCCTTGACGACAAAATAATAGGTAGTCCCATTCGTTAAACCGACGACATCGTACACCGACCCGCTCACCGTAGCCACCGCATCTTCGTAACTGTCTGAAGCCGTCCGCTGATATACGGCGTAGCTGACTGATCCATATACCTCGCTCCAGGTCAACCGCACGTGGCTGTCCCCAACTGTAACCGAATCCACAGTTGGCGCAGCAGTGCCAGGCCAAGGAAGCGTGACCGTCGCTCCCGTAATTGGCGACAATCCCGTCACATCGAAGGCGAGCTGCGCGCCCGTTACCTCGGCTGCGTTCGTGGCGCCGAGGTCCGTGAAGGTCGCAACGCCCGCGCTGGCCGTCGCCGTTGCCGTTCCCGTCAGCGTCCATTCGCCCGCGTCTTTCCTCGATGCCGTCACAACAGTGCTACTGTCCCCCGTGCTTACATTGCCGTAAGCATCGAGAAGCTTCACAATCGGCTGCCGCGCGAATGCGCCTCCATTGACGGTCGGCGCTGCCGCGTCTGTAGCCATCGCCATCGAAGACGCGATACCGGCTACCGGCGTGAGGCTTACCGTATTCGTCGCCGGCGTGGCCACGTCAGCCACGCTGAACCCGATCGTCTGCGGCGCCGCCTTGTTCAGTTGCAATTCCGGCGTCGCTACCCCATCCGTGAACGTGACGCTGATCGTGTTCGGACCCGCCGTCAAGGCCGTCCCGTTAAAGCTGCCGTAAGAGCCGTCCGGCGCTTGTGCGTAGCCGAAGATCGTCACCTCGTGCGCTCCGTTAAACATTGTATTCGTAAGCCCCTCCGAGTTCTTCACCGTCAGCGTAACCGCATCATCCACTCCGACTCCCGGTGTTGGGTCGGCGATGGCTGCGCTCACGGTATATGGACCAACGCCAGGATAGCTCATTACGGTTGCCTTACCGTTGTGTCCACCATCCATATAGACGACATAAGGGGTGCCGCTGCGGTCTATCGCTATCGATGTATAATTAGACTCAGCTGCCGAAAAGCCCGCTCCGCCTACAGTCACCCAACTATTGGAGGTTCCATCGTATTTCTTCACCGTTGCTCTACTACCGGCAACTGCTTGATCCCGATAGACAATATAGAGAGTTCCACTGCTGTCTATCGCTATCGATGTTTGAGTGGAACTGTAGAAGCTGCCTGCACCGCCTAGGGTCTCCCATTCGCGGGTGGTTCCATTGTATTTCCTCACGATTGGTGCATAGGAGCCTGCGTATCCGATATAGACTACATAAGGAGTGCCGTTTGCGTCTATTACCATTTTTGACGAAAGACCCTTAAGTGTTGAATTAGCCACATTGCCCACGGTCTCCCATTGGCTAGTCGCTCCATTGTATTTAACCACCGATGGATTAGGCTGATCTTGTTGATGTGCAAGAACATCATTGACAACATAAGGGGTTCCGTTGCGGTCTATCGCTATCGATGTATTTTTAGCGCCAACTCCTGCGTAGCCCGCACTGCCTACCGGTTCCCATTCATTAGTGGTTTTATTGTATTTCATCACAATTAACTTATCGTCGTGTTCAACATCCGCATAGGCAATATAAGGGGTGTCGCTGCGGTCTATTGCTATGGATGTCCCAGAAGCCATACTTGGTGAAAAGCCCACACCGCCTACAGGTTCCCATTTTCTAGAGGTACCATTGTATTTCATCACCGTTGTCTTAATGCCGTTTGCATCATCCACATAGCCAACATAAGGGGTGCCGCTGCCGTCTATCGCTATCGACGAAGAATAAACCATACCATCCGAAAAGCTCGCATCGCCTACAGTTACCCAACTGTTGGAGGTTCTATCGTATTTCTTCACCGTTACTCTGCCGCCGGTTGTATCCTCCTCATAGACAACATAAGGGGTGCCACTGGGGTCTATCGCTATCGATGTGTTGAGAGCCCCTCCATCCGAGAAGCCCTCATCCCCTACGGCCTGCCAATCCACCGCTGCGGCCGCCTTAACTACCGGCTGCTCCATAGGAAGCAGCTGAATGACCAACCCGAAGATCAGCATCCCGATCCAAAGTCTACGATGACGCTTTGCTGCTTTCATTGTTATTCCTCCCTCGTTAGGTCTATATGACATACAAAAATCTCCTACATCTCGACTCTTTGCCATTAGCATAGAGCGAAATATAGGAGATTGTAGTCCTACGAAAGTCGTACGTCCGAAAAAAATAAATGATTACAGCAAGTCTAACGCTTTTGCACGGGCGACGGCTTGCCCGCGCCGCTTCACGCCCAGCTTGCCGAATATCCGGGTCGTATGCGTCTTCACCGTCGTCTCGGCAATGTCGAATTGCTCCGCGATCTCCCGGTTGGATAGACCCGCCGCGATGGCGGACAAGATTGCGGATTCCCGCGCCGTTAGCGGTTCTATGAGAGCATCCGACTCCGATCTTGCCTCTTGAGCAACGTACTCCTCGCTTCTGCCCGCATGCTTATTCGCCACCAGGCTCCGATAGATCTCTCGGGTCGCCAACCACTCCAGCACGCTTACGTCCCGGCTTGCGAACACGTTCGACACATGCCGATTTTCTAAATAGAGAGCGAAGGCTGCCTGCTCCCCTGGCACAGTAAGCGGCATGCTAAGCACCGATCGAGGACCCTTCTCCGTGAAATAGGCATCTTTCGCAAAATAACTCAAATACGCATCGGCAAGCACGACCGGTTCCTTCGTCCCCATCGTGTGTCGCAGTACGCTCTCCGCATACAACGCAGACGCCCCCAACGTCGACATCGCGTCTAGTCGCGCCTCGATTGCGAAGCCATCCTTGCCGAAGCTTACGACCAGCCCCCGCTCGGCCCCCGTCTGGCGCAGCGCCGCTTCCAGAAGACGAGCCGCCCATTCGCCCTCGCTTGCGTCGTTACCTATAACGACCTGTCGCAGCCCTGCATTCTCGCCCGCCGCGATCCCTTGTGCGACCCAATCGTCCGGCTGCGGCAAGCTTAGGCTTGCACGGTCATCTACTCCCCATCCCAACGCATCATGGATCTTGGAAGCGCTAGACATCAGATCGGGACGTTCCCGCCGAATCTGCGTTACTTTGTGCGTAATGCCCCACTGGGAATAGGCCGCGCAAGCATCCAGCATCGCAATCATGGCTCCCGATCGGCTAAGCAGCTCCTCTTCATAGTAGATGGCCAGCCGTTCGCAAGCGATGCCTTCCAAGAGCCCGTTCTTCTCCACTCTCGCCTGCTTGGCCGCCGACCAGTATTCGCTTAGCACATCGCTAGACTTGCCGGCGATCCTCTCCCACTCCGCCCGTAACAGCTTATGCGCGGAGGAGTTCGCTCCGAGGTATCCTTTCCATTTCGTCATCTTGCGTAATTGCTTGCGAAGCGCTTGCCTAATGCGCCTCTGTTCGCGCGAATCCGCGTAAGGATAGGAAGCGGCTAAGGCCAACGTCTCGTGCACGCGATGCTTGCGAATTCTTACCCAGTCCGCCCCCATCTCATTGCCCCGGGCCCGCTTCGCCCAATAGAGGGCCTCCCGGTAACGACCGGACACGACGGCCGCTTCCAGCTTGCAGCAATAACTGAAGTTGTCGTCGGACTGCCATTCGCTTGGCGTGATCACCGAATTAGGAATCGCGATGAACCGCTCCAACTCCGTTTCCTCTCGAAGGGCGGCCGCATAGCCGCTGGCAATGAGGGCGATCTCCGTCGTTTTCTCATTCGCTTTAGGCCGCACGCGCTTGGCGAAGTAATCCAGTAACGCTTCGAGCTTGTACACGTCGCCGGTGTGCGTAATGAAGCAAGTCACGATGGCCATGTTAACGAAGCCGTTATCCCCGGATTCCAATCCCCGGCGCAACGCTTGCTCCAGATAGGACGAGCCTTCTGCGGGATTGTCCAATTGGACGGACATTCCTTTGATGTACGCCAGCCGATACCCGTAGTGTGAAGTCGATAGATTCAGCTCCGGCAGATTCACCAACTCGTTGAACAAGGAGCCCCGCATGAACCCTGGAATCGCCCTTTGCAGGAGAACCTCGTACATCCCGATGAGACAGACCAGCGCCTCGTTAATTCCCTCGCCGATCCCATAACGAATGAATCGGGCGTACAACACCATGGAGGCTGCCGGACTGTACACGATCATGGGAAAAGCAAGCTCCAGCATAAGCCCGCACAGCGCTTCGAATTCCGAATCCGGATGAGCGCGGCGAGACGGAAGTTGACGAAGCTTGCGGGATAATACAAACCGAGTCTGCAGCAATTCCTTGATGGTCAACGGAACGGAAGGATGACCATTCATCTTCCATCCATATTCTCTTAACGCGTCGCCGACATACCGAATGACGGACCCGTCGTTCTCAAACACATGGAGTTGAATGAGCACCGCCCAAATCTGATCACGTTCGACCCGGCTTAACCTCTCGCCGCGACTCTTCAAGTCCAGCAACAAATCCCGTGCTTGTACCCTCTCGCCGCGCATATACAATGCCCGAGATTGCATGAGCTTCAGACCGTAATAAGCCGATCCCGACTCGATTTCCCTCGGTTCGCCCAACAGCCGAAGTCCGGCTTCGGCATATCGTATCGTCAATGCATAATCGGCATGCTCCAGAACCATCGATCCGGCTTGCAGATTATCCGCCGCCAATTGCCTGGCTTCCCGCTCCGGCATCGCCGCGACGCCCAGATTCAGATGGTCGATCACCGCTAGCAGCGACGCGCCTTCTCCCTCCTGCAGATCGCTTCTTAATAACTGACCGATCCGCCAATGCCGCTGCGCGTTGCGCTCTGCATCGTAGGCATAGGCCAATCCCCGTAGATGGTCATGCAAGAATACATACGAGCGATCCCGACCGTTGCCCGGATGCGTCTTCTGATCTTCGCATCCAACGATTCCTTCCATCTCCGCGACGCGAAGCCCGACCATTGCCTCGTCGGGCAGACACCCGCATGCTTCGGCGAGAAGCAATAACCCGAAAGAGGAGCCGATCGCCGCCCCCATCGCTAACAGTGCCTTCGAATCCTCCGGAAGCTTGGCGTAATTCTCGTTCATCCGCTGCAGATCGGCCTGTGCATCATGCACGCTTCGCACGGCGTCCTCATCCCACGTCCATTGCCGATTCCGATCATCGAAAGCCAGCTTCTTCTCCAGAAACCAGTCTTCCAGCATACGGCGTAGCTCTCTTGGCGAACCTCCTGTACGATTAAACGCCGCCCTGGCCAACAAGCGGGTACGGAGGGAGCGATCGTGCAGCGTATCCGCAATGTAACGCCAGACTTCCTCGTAGCCAAGCGGCAGCAACGCTACCCGCTCCTCCGGGTAGTCGTTCATCCGATCCGTAAGCCAAGAAGCCGCCGTAGCGTTAGCATCCCGGCGCGCTAGCGCGGTGCCGCAAGCGCCTATAATCAGGAGCCCCGATACGGCCTTCCCATGCGCTAACTCGCGCAAGACTTCAAGCGTGCCTGCATCGGCATGCTCCAAGTGATCGATGAACAGCACAAGGGCAGGGACACATTCCGTCAAGCAACGAAGAAGTCTAGGGAGTATGACACCAAAGCGTCTATTCGCCTCCGCCGCATCTGCGACGACGGATATCGTCTCTGTCGTGCGGAACAGCGGCATGGCTTCGGGCAATAGAACCGCGATTGTCCGCAGTTCCCCGCCGAATTCGGTCTGCAGTCTTTCCTTCGCCCTCTCCAAGACTTCGGCAGGTTCGCTCCACAGTTGCTGAATCCACTGACGCAAGGCTTGAATCAACGGTTCGTAGATATCGGACTGCCGCGATGCCGAAGATAAGCACCCTTCCACGAAGCGTACCCCATGCCGTATTGCCGTGTGCCGCAAGTCATGAACAAGCGTCGTTATGCCGCTCCCCGCCTCGCCGACGATCCAGCGCAGCGATTGGCTTCCGCCTATGGCCTGCTCCAACCCGGATTCCAGTTGTCTCATGGCATCTTCCCGGCCGTACCGGGCTTCCGAGAAGCGTAACGTACGCCGTGCGTCCAATCGGCCGAGCTCGAATGAAGACAACTTGCCGTCTGCAGTCAACAGCTTCCGGCACTGCTGCAGATCGTCAAGCAACCCGTAAGCGCTCTGATAGCGATCATCGGGCGATTTGGCGAGCAGCTTCGCAATGATCATCTCTATCGATCCGGCCGCATCCGGCCGGAGCTCGGACAGCGGATGCGGCATTTTCGCAATATGCGCGGTTTCCCAATCGTCTTGGTTATCGGGCAAGAATGGCAATCGACCGGTTAACGCCTCGTAATACATAACTCCCAATGCATACAGATCGCTGCGTCCATCCGGAACGCGGCCTAATCTACCGGATTGCTCAGGGGCAAGATACGGCCGTTGCCATTCTAAACTTTCAGCCAAGCGTGCCGAACCGCCGTCCTGCGTCACCATTATATTAGCGGGATTCAAACAGCCGATGATCGGGGTCTGTTGGTGCTCGCGTCGCACCATCTCCGCTAGCCCATTCGCCAGTTGTATAAAATTCGCGATTTCTAATCGTGCGCCACCGAGATAAGAATACAACCGCTCATCGTGTCTTATAATCATGCAATCCTATCTATATAGATATAGAAGTATTCCCTATCCTAATTTAATCACAATAATCTTTTATTTGGAACATTCTCAGAGTTAACCTGAATTACATAAACCTCGCCTGAGCAGCAGAAAGGGACCCTTCCTTTATCTAGAAGAGCCCCTTTCTCTACTATATTCAATACGCAGTACAAAATCATCATGACGACTTTTTGCAGTTACAACAACAGTAACTGAATGCTAGCAGCAATTGTACTGATGAGCATGAATAAACTTATTTATTGTAGTGATTCTAAGGTTATGGCCAACAATGCTACAAATTTCGCTCTATAGATGATACGGTTCAGCTTAATGGGTCTATCGACGAAAAATGTAAAGGAGCTGCCGTAGGCAGGATCGAACCCCCGTAGTTTTTGATTGAAAATTCATAATAATATACAGAAGGCCACCAAAGTAATCGGCAGCCTTACAATGATGATTGAACTATCGTAACCGTTAGCGTAACCTCTATATTAAGTGAAAGAGCTTGCAGTTCTAACTGGCGTAATCAAAAATAGGGAAGTAGAAGTGTCCTCCACAGGAAGGATCATGATCGGACTCATGCTTCCCGAATAACTTATCTTGATCGATTCTTTATCGATGCATCGAAGGATATCCATCAATAACTTGCCGTTCAGCGAGACAATGAATTTGTCGCCACTCAAGGTCTGGAGCTGTACCTCCTCCTCCGTTTCTCCGAGCTCCGCCGTTTTGGATGTCAGTTCAACGCTTTCGGGGGTCACCGACAATCTAATGATGTTATCGCCGGCAAGCACACAGGCTCTCTCGACCGCATGAAGCAAACTTGATTTCTCCATGACAACCTGTGATATACAACGCTGCGGAATGATGTTTTTGACGGATGGAAATGCGCCCTCGATTAGCGCAGAATGAATTTGCAAGTTGTTCATGGCAAAACCTATTTGTCGGAGACCTGTTTCGATCTCGATAAGTCCCTCTTCGGCACTGAACATTTTGGCAACTTCCTTGAGGTTATTCGCAGGGATGATTACATTCGATATGTCTGTAGCTTGACCGTTGATCGGAATCGTCAAGGCTGCTAATCGAATGCCGTCCGTAGCCATTAGATGGAGCAACTCATTGCCAAAAACCAGGGAAACGCCAGTTATCACTGGTCTTGTCTCCGACGTAGACGCGGCAAAAGCTGTCTGCTTCACGGCTTTTAGGAAGGACCCGTTTGCAAGACGCAACTTACGTACGGGATCTGGGGATAACGAATGGTTGAAAGACGGAAACTCTACAGGATCCATTCCGCATAAGCGAATTTGGGATTTCCCCGACTCAATGGTTAGAAACCACCTTTCCTTCACTTCTAATAAGATTGGACCTACACTCAGCTTGCGAATAATCTCGTAAAAATACCGTCCGGGAACGACGATAGCCCCTGCCTTTTGCACAGTAGCCGAGCTATCACCTAACGGAATACGATATTGGATAGCCAAACTTGTGTTGCTTGCCGTCATAATAATTCCATCCTCATTGGTGTGTATTCTCACTCCCGAGAGAATGGGAATTGGATTATTAGCCGATACCGCACGTAAAACGTGCTGTAGCGCGAGCAGAAGCGCATCATGCGCGACTTGGACGAGCATGCATCTCACCTGCACTTTATTTAAAGTTCGCTTCCACTAATCGACGGAGTGCTTCGGAACGGGATACTCTATGCTTCTCACAATGCATATCTAGTCTCTCCCACATTTCATCCGTCAAAGTAAGGGAAACTTTCTTCGTTACGCCGATGCTCTTCCTTCCTGCTCCCTCCCGATGTCCGCCTTTAGTGAACATAAAACCAAGCTGACCTTCTTTATTAGAAACTCCGACTTTAATCGTATTGTCGTTCACACAATTCACGCCCCTTTATTGATTTTGGTAACTAAAATCATACGACGTCAATTTAATTTTAGCATAAAAAAGCCAATCTGCAATATGGCTTCAGAATGGCTTTGGATACAGATATTATCTTAGAGAAGCTTTTATTGTTTTTACTATTGTTCCTCGTTAACGTAACACAATACTCATTAATTCGTTATTGGTTACTGGTACACGCTGCGATCAAGCAGATTCACTACTTCCTCTCGCGTAAGTGACATTTGTTTCATCATTGACTGAATCAGTTCTTCCGTGAAAACCATCTTCACATCCCCCCCGAAACGAGCTATATGCTCCGAATAAGCTTGCAGCGCCTCCTCCCTGTCGGTCGGCTCAATAAATGAAATATGATTAGTCTCTAGCTCAAGATATTCGCAGCTAATTCCCCTGATACATGCTTCTATGACAGCTTCATCAATACCTTCACTCGGATACCATACTTCCAATGAACGAGGATACAAGCCATGCTCGTTGCGCGGCAACTTTTCATAAGGCAATTCATAAAGATCCTCGTCTTCTGGACGGTCATAATAGTAGTGATAGCGGATCTTATCTCCAACAAGGAACTCTTGTATTTTCTGAACGAAGTCCGCCTCGAAAGGATCATCCTTCAACTCCTCGACCACGTTTCGAAAGTAATTTTTCGTGCACACACAGAGTGTAATCAGCTTATTCCCCTGCTTGTTATCTCTATACAGTACGATATCTTCCCATCCTGTTAGAGACTCCATTCCATAGACGCCCCACCAGAAATCATAAGAACTTGTTTTTACGTAAATAGTTGTTGTCACAAGCTTGAACTCCTTCCGTTACGAGCCGTGAATTCAAATAGAGATACTCTAGTATATTGCAAAACAGCAGCCGGTTACTGCCTGGCTGCGATCAATTTGATTTAAACTATCGTTTCCCGTCGTAATGAAAAGGAAATACTGCTCCCCTTAGCTTCGTCACTTACGTCTCTCTTTTCTCTTGTAAAAGCTGCCTATGAGAAGGATTAAGATATGTACCATGGTTATAAGCACTGCCATCTGTACAGCCTTAATGAAACTAACCCCTACAAAATAATAAACCAGAAGCAAAAGGGCACAAAAATAAAAAGCAATCCCTAGAATTGATTTCATCATTTTCTCCCCCTTATATTACTAATTTTACCATATTACACATCTTAATATATTGAGCCGAACTGCCCGATAACTTAACGGGCTGCCGATTATGCGGCACCCCTGCATCATTGTACGATCGTCTCCGTTAGTGCAAATCATTCTAACTAATATTCTTCCTCATCAGTATCGCGGTAAGAAGGTAGCTAAAGAAGTAACTATAAACAACTTGAAGATACTTGGCGTCATCGCTAAGTAAAGGCTTATAGGGAGTGACCAGAAGAATGCAATGAACATAATAATACGTTTGTTAATAATTGAACCAATTAATGCTACACATGCTGGGGCTAATAGGAATAAGCCCGTTCTTACTAAAACATCATTACTGGCCGGCTCAGAATTGTATGGGTTAATAAAGTTAAGAACTAGCCATAGTGCTATAGCTCCTAGTGATGAGAACATGCCAATATATGTCCAATACTTCACCCTTCCCCTCCTTATCAGAACTACATTATTACTCATCAATATCATATTTCTACTTAATTGCCTGCCTATTACTTCAATAAACAAGAGAAGCAGCATCGTTGCAAGCTCCTCTACTATCGTATGTGTCGCCATCTGCGACTCAGAAGTTATTCTTCCTTAAGGTACATCGCAGGAATAACAAATCGTTTAACCGTTATACCTTCTTCGATATTGAAGTCGAGTACATTTCGTTGTTTGTATTCCATCAATATTTGATCAAGTATCCTGCTTATTAAAACGCAATCACCTAATGCATTATGACGTTTAATATCATTTGTTTTGATTTGGTAATACCCTACAAGATAGTCAGTACTAAACACATCAAAAAGCTCGGGATGTATTTTGGCGAATAATGCCTTGGTGTCGATGACAGGATTCGAGAATGGTGATAAATTACTCAATTGACAATGTTTCAGAAGTATTGGAAGATCATATTCATACCCGGCTTGCGTAACCAATACTGCCGTTCCGCAAAATTCTAGAAACTGCTGGTATACATCAGAAAATGCAGGGGCATTGGTTAATCTTTCGTTCGAAATCCCCGTTAATTGCTCAACACTTTCCGGAATTAACTTCGGCGATTTTACCAAGGAACTGAACTTTCGTAATACTTTTCCGTTCTGATAAATAATGGCGCCAAATTGGGTAATGTACTCCTTCTCAACAAGAATGCCCGTTCCTTCCAAATCAAATATGCAATATAGACGCTCATGTATTTGATCAACAAAGATATCTTTAACCAGATACTCAGTTTCCGATAAATAATGAATATTCAAATCATTCACGTCCTTATAAACTATTCCTCGCTTACTGCGGAATTCTTCCCGTTAACGAACAGGCTACCGATCATGTGAGCAGCCTTGCGTCTTTGTGCTAACGTGTCCCGTTAGCGTAATCAGGGTTACGTAATTATAGCTCAGCTCTTACGGCATTGCATAAGGCTTTCCTTTTCAGAAATATTTTTTTGAATTGTTACTTTCATGATTTTCACTCCAGATTCAGGTGTATCAGACAAAATAAATTGGATTCTATCGTATGAAGGCGCATGATGCCCTTCGTAGTTCAAAGCACTTACAGTAACCATGTGTCTTAGAAGATTACCGTTTATCCTTTCAATATTTATCTGCGGACACGAAATAAAATTTTGATACTCTTTTCCAAGATAGGGAAGGTATCGTCCGAATAAAGTTTCCTCAAGAAGTTCTTCTCTTGATGTTGTATTAACTGAATTTAGGGGCTCCGAATAAGCAATTACTGGATTGGGTTCTAGAAATAATAACAAAATGAACAAGGCTTGCAACATTCGCATATCATCACCTCAAGGTAAGTATTTCTTGAGAAGTATTTTTTCATTCTAACTTCTTGTTCTTAGCTAAAGTCAGTCCATCAATCCGCCACGCTAAACTACCCGATAGCTGAACGGGTTGCCGATCATGCCGGCAGCCCTACGTCTTTGTGCTATCGTTTCCCGTTAATTTAACGTTCGGGCCAAATCTGTTGCCTAGAAACAACATTCAAACCATCTATTCTATATCCATTGTTTCGATCCGCCCGAAGGGTAAACTGTACTGTTTCAGAGCTATTACTTGTTGTGACTATTCCTTCTATCTTAAATTCAGGTACAAGATAATCCGAATTTATTATCGGTAGCACGCGAGCATTTGCGAAGCTAAAATCTGAGTGATACTTTTCACTGAGGAAGGTCCTTATTTTCGGATAGAGTTCGATCATGAAGGCATGTTGCACTAACTGACAATGTGACGTTGAATTGGGCTCTGGAGATACTTCTTTGCCCAAAGCTGAATTATTGTACGGGACAATTAACGTGATCGCTAACACGAGTGCCAAAATCACCTTCCTCAAATGCTACACACCTCGCTAATGGGATATCTTATTTTTTCCAATAAGCAGAAATAAATGTGCTACTGATAGTTACACTATACTGCCCGTTAGCTTAATACAATGAACAAGCGCCGTTTCACATAATAGCCACCTTTTTTGAACCAGGGTTAGCAGTAAAAACTGCACCTAATGTACCGCGCGGCGGTATGCTGGTCCCAAAAGCGACTTGCGTTTTTGTAGTTAAGCTCTGCAAAGTCAAGATTCCTGAACTACTGTAAAACACCAAGAGAACCGAAGCAAACCGTCAATCCCTTCATAACTCTTGCCTAATCCTACAGCGAGGACAAATTTTTAATTAATCTCGCTCCTCCCTTATGCTTTACTCGAATTCAAACTTAAACAATATGGGGGATTGGGCTAATGGAATGGGATGAATTACGGAGGCGCTTCGATATGCTCTATGGCGCTCAGGCACATGAAGCTGGTTTATTCGGGCAATCGATTGATGGTTATCAAGCAGAGCTAATTAAGCTGTATGATCGCTGGGCTGTAGTAAATACGGAAAGCCCTTTACAAAGAGGATAACAGATTTAGGGGATAACGAATGTTTGAGTAATTCATGTATTCTAATTACGAAGATGTTTCGTTTCCAATGCTCTACTCGGCCCATTAAACCAACTTCTAAAGCATACCGGATGATTATGAAGATCTAAGGGGACTGGTTTTACCAATCCCCTCAAAACCATAGTTATTTAGCAATACTCTTGGGCCTAGACACAAAATCAGTATTCATTTTCAACGCCAACTCAATCAACTGGTTTCGATCAATCAATCTTACGTTATTCGACTTTGCAAGTGTTATTGCAGCAGCAGTATACCCACTATTGGAGACTACCCACGCCTCGGTTGCCTTGTAGTGCATAATAGCTCCGAATGCTTCCTGCACAGCTTTGATTCCAACATTTTTTGAATAACGTTTGGCTTGGACAATAATTCTTCGTCCCTCTTTTGCAATAACCAAATCTGCCCCAAAATCTCCTGCCGATTTCGTAACATCTACTGAGTATCCATGAGCCTTGAATAGTTGTCCTAAGTAATGCTCGAACTCTCTCCCGCTCATCTTATCAACTTCCGCAATTCCTGACCTTCTCAGCTTCTCCATCCGTGCTTGTCTAATAATGAGCATAACCATGAAAAAAACAGCTAAAACCGCTAACCCGGAAAATACTCCAGCCGTTAAAGATTGCGTGGATTTAAACCCCAATAAAAACGCTCCGAGAACCATAAAACCTATAATTGCTTCTAACGGACTCGCTTGTTTTTTTCTCCTTCTCCTCGCCACTGTTCCAGATCCCCTTATATGATACTTGCGCACTACAATAGGATACAAAATATTACCTTTTTTTACAAGATTATGAGTTGTCTATATAGCAGAAAAATATTCCCCTTTTTTCATGCATAAAATAAAGAAAAGCAAAATATATTGAAAAGTACACACAATCTATTTTGACAGAAGGGAATATTTACTTGAAAAACAATCTATCTGAGTTAACCAAAGAGCGAGAAGGTTTTATCATGAGAAACGAAAAGGGATCGAAATTCCATGTACCGAGAAGTTTAAGAAGGTATGGGAGATCCGGGGATTTAAAGAAGTATATGCGGGCACTATACGACTAATGGAAAAATAAAATACCAAACACCAGCATGAACGTCCTGCTGGTGTTTTATTTTAACTTCTGAGTCAGGCTACACCGTAAGCCAACATTTTTCGCCGTTACTTGTGATACGGTTCTCCGTGCTGTACGTAACGGCTAGCTATTAGGCTTCCGACATTCCATGTCCGGTTCTTTTAGTCCACTACCTTATTAAATACAGTCCCTTTTGTCGTCCACTGCTCACAAATCTGTTCTCCTGTAAGAACAAGTTTTTCTTCATCAATTTGAATTCTTACGGGAATGTCACTTAAAGAAAATTCCATTTTTGATTTAGGTACAATTCGCTTTCTCCCACCGTTTGGTGCTATCAAGTAATCTCCTGAGATTTCGATAATCTGGTTGAGAATACGGTTGTGGTACCGCCCGCTTGAATACTGTCCATACTTTTGATCAGATTCCATATAAGGTAATTCAAAAAATTGGAGTAATGAATGTTGGTACTTCGACCAGTTCCCCTCGGTAATTTCTAAAGCCAATTTTGGAACTGGTGCAATGGTAAAGAGCCTATTTGCATATTCTCCGTAATCGAGCAAAAACATTTTATAACCTTCGCTGCCAGAAGGACGGTTTTTATAGTAAGGTTGATTTCGATCTCTTTCCCAAATACTATCCAGAAAGCGCACTCCACGCTCTTGAATGAGATAGTCGATGGTGTCGTTCGTGTTCTTCCGGTAAAAATAAATCAGTGTAGGGTTAAGCGAAGAAATTATATCGAAGAGCCTCTCTATAAAACAACGCAAATCCTCATATATCTTACCCGCCAATAGAAAACTGTAGATCTGAAACTGAAAGATACTGCTATCCAGTATGACAATCTCGTCTGAAGTCATCTGCTTTTCTACAAAGGACTTCCATTTCTCCAAAGCGATCTCCGCGTAACGATTGATTGAATAATTCCAAACATCATATTGCTTTAAGTCGAGGATGGCCTCTTCGGTGAAAAGGTCATTTTGATTCCATTCAATTCCCAATAGATCTATTCCATAATAATTTCCATACTTAATAGCTAGTTCCCCCAAAGCCGAAGCCGTTTGAGGGAAGCGTGAAATATAGTTGCGATACTCCCTTTCGTTCAGGGAAGCCTCGAAGAAGAAAAGTGTAGGATGCGGCCGGGCGACTTCATGAATCCATTTTGAACGTCGACGGCTTTTCTCAAGTTGGTCTAAAAGAAATCCTGAATTTGTTGATTTCCCTGTAGACGGAAGACCTTCCATTAGGATGAGTTTTGTTTGTCTCATAAAGCTAACCTCTCTTTTGATCTATTGTAGGTTATCACGTTCTCCCACAAAATAAAGAGTATTTTTATTTCCCATTTTTCTTCTTATTTATCTCGAAGTTCCCTAAGAAAATTTTGGGACATAAATCATATTTGCGATCTAGTAAAAGCTTCCTTTCTCAAAGGGGCCATTTTTATTTTCATGAGGGACGGACGAATGCAGATCATCAAGACTCAGCAGGATCTTGTCGTCCTGCGCCACGCCAGAGCACTTCCTTCGACGCTCATCAATCAGGTCGAGGACTACTTCAACCAACTATGGGTTGAACTGGAGGATGGCTGTAAAGAACCCAATTTTTCGCCGTCACTTATGATAAGGTTCCTCGTATCGTCTTGAAGGCGAAATTGTACAACAGGAGCAATAATTAAAAAAAGCTGGCTCCGGTTGAATTCGGATACCAGCTTGCAGACTAAAAGGTTTTGAACAACATTATCTAATTACTATGAACTCTAAATTACTATTTAGTTGGTTCACTTAGTGCACCTAAGCATTCTTCAAGTAATTCACCCCTAGCTGCTCTTCCCACACGACCTGCTGTGCCTTGATATATATAATTATAAAACTTCGCAAACTTATTGGTGGTTTTCTCCTTACCCTTATTGCTTAAAATCTCACCTTCAAGTGTAACAAGCGTATCACGTAATTTTTGAGTTTCTGGTAGATAGCCGACTCTTCTTTTGAATTTTACAAGTTCGACAATTAATGAGAAAAGACTCGACCTTCTATACCAAATAGAATCAGTTGATAGCGCGACTTCCTTAATTAAACTAAGTACGTCAATAAGATCTGATTTAATATTAATTTTATCAGGGTATTCGTCATCATAACGCTGAATGTACTGTTCAACCTCGGAGTCACTAGTGAAATAGCCCCCAACTTCAATTGTTGACATTACAAGCGTGATATATTCAAGATCTTTCATACGTGAAGATTCACTTCCACCGAACACATCAAGATCATTTAGTATATTGGTTTGTAAAATTTCTTTGGCTGTCTGAATAAATTCACCTTCATATAGAGCATTGTTTATTTCAATCGCATTTAATGCATACTGTACTGAATTGATTCTATTGAATATCTCTTTAATATCTTCCATCTTCATTCTGCCTAAATCCCTTACTACAACATTATAATCAAAGAAACTTGTCATTTGCTCTTCAGTAAGTTGAATAAATCTAGGAGAGCTTTTTAACATTAGCTCAGTATCATTAGTTACGTATTGATAAATAGTATTTAACCGCTGTTGTCCATCAACAACAAGTGTCAAAGACTTCTGCGTCTTTAGATCTATCTTTCCGTCTGCAAGATATACCTCAGGAAAAGGATATCCCAAAAGTATTGTTTCAATAAATCTTTCTTTATGCTTATTGTTCCATACTAAATTCCTTTGGAAACTTGGTTGAAGAACGAGAGTGCCTTCCTTCATCATATTAAAAAGATCAATAATCTTCTTATTAGTTGCTATTCCCATTGTTAGCATTCTAACGCACCCCGCTTCTAAGTTTCTTAACATTTAACTCATGATAGAGTTTGAAGAAGTGTTCACTTCTATATATCGCACCTGTTACTTTACGTTTGTCATACTCTTTATAAGATATGCTTGCAAAAAAGTCGAACCACTTTTGCTTTGATGGATATTTGAAAGGAAACTTATCCGGGCGAAGCCAACCTTTAAAGAAATACTCCAAAAACTCATCATACATTTCTTGTTCTTTTTCATTTCGATAAGTTAGATTAATGTTAAAGTCCAGCAGTTCTTTCCAAAATAAATCGAATAATTGATTTGATACTATGACCATATCAATATCCGATTTTTCTTGAATTGGTCTCCACAATTTCTTTGGAGCAATGCTATAGCCTAGTTTAGCAGATCCAGCCATAAAAACATTCGAAGTACTAACAGCGAATTCTTCAGCAATAACTTTTTTTAATGAATAATACATATCTTCCTCAGCCCGAAAAATATAAGGTGTTCCGAACAATACATGTCGATCAACTACATCATTATGACTCAAGGAGCCATTTCGTAGATCAGCCTTAAATCTTTCAATATTGGAATCTATAATTTCGGCGCTCACACATTCAACCCCATCATATCCCTGTAATGTAATTATTATACCTAACACACTTTATTATGTCTTGTACTATTTATATATAATAACTAGGGATAATAGGTAGCCCGCTAAATATTTAAATAATGGAATTTCACCCTATTTATGATATGGTTCTCCGTATCATCCATTGGGCGAAATCCTGTTTTGTTACACGAACTCTTCTCCTCAATTGAAACAGGTATATAGAGTCATAACAAAACTAACTGTTAGTAATTATTCCTTGTATTCAGCTTAGGCACCCGAGAAGGTGCCTATTTGCTATTTTAAGATTATGACAAACAATTAGAAGTGAGTTATAATACTTCCAGATGCATTTTAGAGACTTCCATAGGGGGATTAGCAATGCAAAATGCATTTTACTACAACTTCCCTGCAATTCGGGGAATTCAAGCAGGTAAAGAATATTTCATTTCAATGTGCCCAATGAGAATAATTCCTAAGATTTTTCTTTTTGATGAAGACGAACTTCTTCCTGAAATAAGGGCTCAACGTGTGCTTAATAAAGCCAGAATTCCAGAAATAGCTTCCTATTTAGTACAAAATTCAGATGCATATGTATTTTCAGCCCTTACTGCATCTGTGGACGGTAAAATCGAGTTCTCTCCCGCATCTGATCAATCCGTTCACTATAATATTGGATTTATAAAAATTCCAATGGATGCACAATTCATTATTAATGATGGCCAGCATCGTCGGGCGGCCATCGAAGCCGCTTTAAAGGAGCGCCCGGAATTAGGTGACGAAACCATTTCCGTGGTGTTTTTCGTTGATTTAGGCTTAAAACGTTCTCAGCAAATGTTCGCTGATCTCAACAGGTATTCGGTAAGGCCTACAAAGTCGTTGAGTTTACTTTACGACTATAGAGATCCTTACGCTCAAATGGCACGAGATATTATATCGGGGGTTTCGATGTTTAACGGACTAACCGAAACGGAGAAATCTACAATCTCCAACCGCTCCCATAAACTATTTACATTAAGTGGGGTTCACAATGCAACACTGGATCTCTTGCAGGATATGAACGACCTAGATATTTCGTCCCAGACTCACTTAGCTATTGATTTTTGGACTGAGTTATCTAAAAACATTAATGAATGGCAGCTTGTAAAAAGAGGAGAAGTCTCAGCCGCCGAACTCAGGAGAGATTATATCCATGCCCATGCAGTAGTATTAAGTGCAATCGGTAAAGCAGGAAGGATACTTATTCAGAATAGCTCTGACTGGAAAAACCAGCTTCAGAAATTAAAAACCGTTAATTGGCATAGGAGTAACTCCCAGTGGGAAGGCAGAGCTTTAGTGGGTGGTAAAGTTTCTAATTCAAGAAACAATATTACTCTTGTAGCTACTGAATTAAAGCGAATTCTCGGACTTCATTTATCCAAAGATGAAGACTGTGCCGAAAAGGCATATTTTAGTAATAAGAAGGTGGAACTCCAATGAGTACAAAACTAACTAGGGATATGATAGATACAGTTACAGAAAAAATACAGCGTCTTTATTTAGAAGATAATATACCTTGGGTAGTAGGTTATAGCGGAGGTAAAGACTCTACTGCGACGTTACAGCTAGTATGGAATGCTATATTGAAGCTACCTGTCGACAAAAGGAATAAGGATATCCATGTAATAAGCACCGATACTTTAGTTGAATCTCCTGTTATGTCGCTATGGGTTATTCTTTCTCACGACAAATTAAAAGCACAAGCTGCCAAAGAGCAGATGCCAATTGTTCCACATAGACTAAGTCCACAGACCAAAGATACCTTCTGGGTGAATTTAATAGGCAAGGGGTATCCTGCTCCAAGAATCACTATGAGATGGTGTACTTCCAGACTAAAGATACAACCCTCAAATAAATTTATTACAGATGTGGTTGCCAAACACGGTGAGGCCATAGTTGTACTAGGTACCCGTAAAGCTGAGAGCGCCAACCGGGCCAACAATATGATTTTTTATGAGAATAAAAGAATACGTGATGATCTTAGTCCGAACGCGAGTCTCCCCAATTCACTCGTATTCACTCCAATTGAAGATTGGTCCGATGATAACGTATGGACATATCTAATGCAATACCAAAATCCTTGGGATTTTTCAAACAAAGAACTATTGACTATGTACCGCGGCGCGACTTCAGATAATGACTGTCCCCTTGTAGTAGATACAAGTACTCCAAGCTGTGGAAACAGTCGATTTGGATGTTGGGTATGCACACTTGTGAGCGAAGATAAATCTATGAAAGCTATGATTCAAAATGATTCTGAAAAAGCTTGGATGACACCAATGCTGAATTTTCGGAATGAATTAGGTAAAGCTGACGCATCAGGTAAAATCGATGATCGTGATAGAAGAGATTTTAGAAAAATGGATGGAAATATTCTGATTCACAACGAACAAGCTGTCCATGGCCCATATACAAAATATTGGAGGGAACATTGGTTAAGACGGCTCCTCCAAGTTGAACAAGAAGTTCGCCAAAAAGGACCAGAGGAACTTAGGAAAATAAAGCTTATTTCAGATGATGAATTGCGTGAAATTAGGCGTATTTGGATGTTAAACAAACATGAATTTGATGATGCATTACCTCGTATTTACCAGGAGGTAACTGGTGAAACTTATCCATACATGAGCGATTTTAATAAAAAGCCGCTTGGATATGAAGAGTGGAATTTACTTAAAGATTTATGTGAGGGGGATGACCTCTTTTTCCATTTGCAAACCACTCTTTTAGACATTGAGCAACAGAACTATGGTTATTCCGTTCGTAAAGGTATCTTAGATCAACTAGAAAATGAAATAAAGAAGTCTTTCTACATCGATGAAGAAGATGCCCTTGAATACAAGAAACAGAAAAACAATAGTCAAATAGAGTTGGAAAAACAGCTTGATTTTGATTATTTGTTTACTTCTTATGAGTAAGCAATAGTGAGGTGAAGGTTTTGATTATACAAGAACTGGGTCTATATAATTTTGGACAGTATCGTGGAGAACACCACTTATCGCTAACACCTAACATTAAGGACGGAAAATCAATAACACTAATTGGGGGAATGAATGGCGGGGGTAAGACAACCATTCTAGATGCAGTATTGTTGCTTATGTATGGACAAAGATGCCCTTCGTTTAAAGAAAGTAGCCTCTCTTATTCCAATTATCTCGAAGCTTGCATGCACCGAAATGGGAATTATTTGTCAGATAAGTGCTGGGTAGAATTGCGAATCACTACCCAATTCGAAAATAAGGAAACGTTACTTAAAATTCGACGGTCATGGGAAAGAGGCAATATTCGAATAAGAGAAGCTATGCAAGTTTGGAAAGATGGTACCTTTGACAGCTACTTATCTCTTAATTGGGAAACCTACGTAGAGGAATTGCTCCCTTATGGTATTGCAAACTTAATATTTTTCGATGGAGAAAAGATAGCAAAACTAGCAAGCGACACCGACAATAATGAAACCATGATGCAATCTATTCAGGCACTATTGGGTCTTGACATTGTTGATCGGTTAATTGTTGATATGAGAAAAATTACGACCAAACAGGAAAAGCAGATTCCAGATATTGAAGATAATCATGAATTGAATATCATTAAAAAAGAAATTCAAGAAAAACAGCTTATAATACAAACCTTAAGACAAGAATTGGCAAGCAAGAATACAGTATTGTTACAGCTTAACAATGACATACAGAAGAAAGAAACCGACTATATAAAACTTGGAGGAGAGTTATCCAAGACAAGGACCGATCTTATACATGAAAAGACTTCGTTAGAATTAAAAATTTCCGAAAGCAAAGAAAAGATGAACGCACTGGCTGCATCAAGCCTTCCCTTAACCATGGTATCACATCTGTTACATGATGTTCTAGAAAACATGAAGACTGAAAAACTTAGCAAAGAGTCTTCTACTGTGTTACCAGTAATTAAACAACATGAGAAAGCAGTTGTTGAAGCTTTAATTTCATTTAATAGTTCACGTGATTTGCAACAAAGAATTATAACGGTCTTAGAAGATCTACGCAAACCTTATGAAAAACAGGTTACTAATGAGTTCCTTTTTCCGACTTCTCCAAAGAATATCGAAATTGTTGAAAGGTTTTTGGGCAACGAGAGCCAGAATCTTTGTAATGCTACAGAAATACAACTTCAAACTTTAAAGCTATTGCAGAATCAACTTAAATTAACAGAAGAACATTTACTTTATGAAGTCGATGAGTCAACGACAAACCAACTATTCATTGAGATAAAAAAGTTATCTCAACAATCGGGTCAGATTGATGAAACAATTAAAAGTTTAGACAAAAATCTGGTCCAGAACGAGTTGGAATTAGAACGATTGCTTGTAGAGTATCGAAAACAATTAGAAGTTATTCTTAACAACAAAAACAAAGAACAGGAGTCAAGGAGAGTTCTTGAATTTGCGATTAAAACTCAAGAAAAAATGGAACAATTCAAAAAACTTCTAAAACTAAAGAAACTAGGAAGTCTTTCAACACACATTACTGAAGCCTTTTTGTTTCTTGTTCATAAAACATCCCTTGTTTCAAAAGTAATTATTAATAATGAAACTTTAGAGATTAAATTGCTTGATACTGAAGGTCAAGACTTACCAAAATCAAGACTATCCGCTGGAGAAAAACAAATGTTAGCCATATCGTTTCTATGGGGTCTAGCAAAAGCATCTGGAAGGTTATTACCTATTATTATTGACACACCTATGGGACGTCTCGATTCTTCGCATCGTCTCAACTTTGTACAAAAATATCTACCAAATGCAAGTCATCAAGTAATTATTCTCTCTACTGATACAGAGATACAAGGACAATACCTCACTTCTATTGAGCAATATATAAATAAATGTTACATGTTAAACTTTGATCCCGTCGAGCGAGAAACTAAAATAACAGAAGGTTATTTCAAGGGTGAAGCAAGAGTATGATTATAAAACAAATAATATTATCTAATCAAGCGAAAGATCAGTTGTCTCGATTGAAGGGACGAACGGGAATTCAAAACTGGAATGTTTTATGCCGTTGGGCATTATGTTACTCTCTTCAGGAATCTACAATTCCAAGTAACATTGACATTCCATCAGATAGTAATGTTGAAATGAGCTGGCATGTATTTGGTGGAGAATACAGCGAAATTTTCGAAGCATTAATTATTCAAAGATGTATGAATGATGGGCTTGGGACTGATCCAGCTACTTTATCCAAATACTTCAGGTTACATCTTCATCGAGGAATATCCTACCTTTCAACAATAAAATCCGTTGAGGATTTATTTGGTCTTGTGCTCACGGAAGCTAAGTAATTAGAGGGAGGATGAAATTCAGCTGTGACCATTTATTTAGATTTTAATGCAACAACTCCTATTGATGACAGGGTTCTAGAAGAAATGATATTTACTTATCAAAATAACTTCGGAAACTCTGGTAGCAGAACGCATGTTTATGGTCGAAAAGCAAATGAGTTGGTAGAACAGGCCCGCCGCGAAATCGCGGCTGTCCTAGATATAGATTCAAACGAAGTGATTTTTACTAGTGGAGCAACAGAGAGCAACAATCTTGTTTTACTTGGTTTAGCTAAGTGGGGAATTACTCAAGCAAGAACGCATATCATTTCAAGCCAAATTGAACACAAAGCTATTCTGGAGCCTCTCGATCACTTGAAGAGTTTAGGGTTTGAAATCGATCTCGTTCCAGTCGATTCCTCTGGGCGTGTAGATTCGAATGAAATAATAAAGCTCATTCGACCTGAAACTCTACTAGTAAGCTTGATGCACGTCAACAACGAAACTGGTATCATACAACCAGTGAAGCAAATTGGAGAGTACTTAAGTACAACCAAGACGTTTTTTCATGTTGATGCTGCTCAGTCTTTTGGAAAAAATGTCATTGAACTTAAAGAAGTTATGTATGATTTTCTAAGTATAAGTGCACATAAGATATATGGCCCACAGGGGATAGGAGCTTTAGTTACTCGTAGGAGAGACTATCAACTACCACCTTTATCGCCCATTATATTTGGAGGAGGACAGGAATACGGGCTAAGGCCAGGAACTTTACCTGTTCCTCTGATTGTAGGGTTTGGCAAAGCTGCGAACTTAGCTTTAAAAGAGCACTCCATAAGAGAAAGAAAGAATTTAGCCTTAAAGGAAAAAATTCTTGATCAGCTCACTAAAGTACCACATATAATCAATGGAAACCAGGAATTTTGTTCTGCAACAACTATAAATGTAAGTTTTCCTGGCATTGATTCTGAAGCATTAATGTTATTCTTGGAAGACGATATAGCAATATCAAATGGTTCGGCTTGTACTTCAAAAGACTACAAACCAAGTCACGTTTTAATATCCATGGGGTTAGAGAAGCCTCTAGTGGAAAGCTCTGTTCGAATATCTTGGGGGCATCTCATCGAAGATGTTAACCTTCAACCTCTAATTGAGTTTGTAAATGATTTTAGCTCTTGTTCATAATAAAATGTCCACAGTAGTTGAACCCTACTGTGGACATTTTTTGTTTTGAAACATCTACTCTCTTCTGGAAACTCTTTGGTTCCTGGAATGATATTATATCCCCAGCGCTTTAACAACAGCCTCAAGTGTTGAATTATGAGCACTCCTGTTGCTTGCAATATTTCCATTCTCGCTAAGAATACCTGAGCGAAATAGTTCATTCATAACATTTTCTCCTGTAGCAGTTGAGATTTCACGCCTCCAATCAAGTTTACCTAATTCAATAGCAGTTCGAGCCAAATCTTTATTCTTAGAACGTGCAATGTAACCAATATTAGCTATAATATATAGCCCAGCACCTGTTAATGAAATATACTGTTCTCTCAAATTCGGAATAATTTTCAGTCCGCTATGTTTGATTTCATTAAACGGAGGAAGACTTCTAAACACCGTTTTAAAGAAGAGAGAAAAATCTTTAAGTAATTTATCGTACTCTAAACTTTTAGGGTCGAGTGAGGTAGTAAATTTCCTTGGTGTTCCCGATTCTCCAAAACAAAATTTTACGAGCATGTTTTTTACCATATTTAATGAAAGTACTGCCGAAGAGTTTCTGGAAATAGAATCATTTATTGCATCAAACCCAATGTAATGATCCTTGTCACTTTGGTTAAATTCCTCTATCAGATAGTCTGGATTGTCTCCAATAGTTTCTTTTGCTGCCAGAGACAATGAATCTCTATTACTAAATAAAGTTAGAATAGTTTTGTCGATAGGAGTAGATGTATTCATATCGACAAAAGCTTGACGCTGTCTTGACAAGTCATCTTCACAGAAAATCTGTACTCCTATACGAAGATTTTTAAACTCTCTTCCCGCAGTACCACTCAACTGTTGTATCGCGGCAACTCTATGATTCCCATCCAAAATCTCCACATTAAAATCAGATTCTCGAAGAATGAGAATACCATGAAGGAGATCAACTACCTCAAGTAGTCTATCAATGTTATACGGGTGTTTCACTAAGTCAAATTCCTCTCCATACTTCTCAATAAGCTTTTCTTGATCATATGGACGGAATGAAAATGGCTTCTCAGAAACAGCTGAAATTGGCGGTAAGATGTAAGATTCCAAGTTGTTTCTAATGTAATTCGCAAGATCGTTGACCTTGTCAGTTCTTAAATAGCGATTTCTAAGTGCTTTAATATCGATGACCTCTACAGAATCATTTTTTGCTAGAGGACGAGCCTCAGTGTGGTCGAATAAATTTGTGATTTGCCGGAACATCAGATTCAACTGATATACGATTCTCGAACCTTGTTTGGAAACCATGCAAGGCAAATGAATCTTTCCAGCTAAGTCATCATTCAAAACATTGTTCACTAGCTCTTCCCTATCAATTGCTTGATTCATTTTCAACAACTCCCTTAATAGTTTTTTGTAGAAGCTTGTCTACAAGAATAAAATACCATATGTTTTTGTGTGTGTAAATAAAAATCGTGTGTTTGTGATTTAATTTTTTATACAAACAATTATTGTTTCTGTGTTCAGTAATAAAAAATCAGTTTTTAGTTTTCTTGGTCACTCAAAATCACAAAACTATTTATTCATTTGACGCAATAAATACTGCTGTGTAATAACTCTTAGATATTAAACTATCATCACCAATGCAGCGAGATTAATCTTTTGGATCCAGTTAATAGATGGGCTTTCTCGCTACTTTGAACTTTTGAGTTCTCTGAAATCCTAACTTATTAATGCCTGGCTAACTTTAAGCACTCTGTTTCATTCCTCTCGGTACCGTAGTGACTACTACTCCTTTGCAAAACTCAAGTAGATAATTTTCAAACTTACTGAAATGGAGGCTTTTTATGAGTTACGACCTGCAACAGAAGCTCTTGGATTTTCTCAAAACGGTGTTTAATCCTGACGGATCCATTCATATTCTGGCGGTGTCGACAGTACAGCTACATCAAGCGTATCCATCACATACGATTGACCTTAAAGTAAGGATCGCACTTACCTATCTGGAAGATGATGCTGTCAATCCGTACTTTGACGGAACGGACCTGTACATCACCATTGATTCGGATGACATTCACTTCAGCAATGAAACAGAATGGGCTGATGGTCCGCCACAGCGCGAAGGCAGCCCAAACAATCTCGCATTAGAGTGGGTTTCGGAAATGGCTGAACCATTTTATGTCTCGCCTGAAGCTATTGCTACAGCAAAGACCTTAAGCGATCTGTAAAATAAAAATGAGGAGAGAAGGAATGAAACTTATGACCCTAACCATCAGTGAAAACAAGAAAAAAGCCATCGTCGCCTACATCAACGAGCACTTCGAAGAGCACATGTCGCACTTTCCCTACGCCAAGTATCCGACGGAGCCGCTCGTCCAGTGGCGCGAGCAGTTTGCCGCCCCGAGCACAGTCGGTCCAGAGACCCTACGCGCCGCGCTGTCCTGGCGCGGTGGTTTCTGGCAGCGAAAGGATGCACCCTACGCCCAACGGCAAGCCGCCATTTGGGCCGTTAAGTCCTGGGATGAGTTTGTGAGGGCAGGTGCCTTCGAGCCTGCCCAGGCGCTCAAATTCTGGACGGACAGGTTCGGAAGCAGCTCCCTCCCCTATGACACCGCCGCCTTCCTCACTCACTTGGTTCGTCCCGACGCACTGGAGTTGGCGGACGCGCAGCGGCTGGGGGCAATGCACGACCTTCTTAAACAGGTGGGGCACGAGGACGGAGAACGTGGCGTCGACCTCAGCCTGGACGAGCTCCTGCGGTACACTGACTTTTTCCGAGCGCTGCTGCCCAAGATGCAGTCCAAGCACGGCGACCGGACGCGTGTGCAGCTAGACCGATTCTTGCAAGCATTCGGAAACCAGCACGTGATGGCTAAGCTTGCAGAGAAGTTTCCTCCTACAATTGAGCCAACGATACGCTCGCTGGACTGGGAGACGATCAATTGCAAACACTTCGCACCCGATCAGATCGTGGGAAGGGCTAACGCCGACGCGCTGTTCGCCTGCCTACTTCTTGCGCTGGATCAGCGGCCTGATCGCAGAGAAAGGCTGACCGTCGGCGAAATCGCTGCGCTCGTCCCGCTCGGCAGCGGCGGAATCTGCAATCCTGGCAGCTACCACTACGCGATGATCGCTCTGTTCGGCGGTCAGAACGGACGTAACTTTTTCACATTTGAAGATCAAGGGCTGCAAGCCGCCTTTACCAAGCAAGCAAACCAGTCTTCCCGGAACATGCGTTTCTACCTAGCCCACACCGATAAAACGGTCAGCATCCATCCAAAATATATCAACAAACTCTAACTAATCGCAGCTAATTCTAATGAAAGGAGATTAAGCCGATGTCGATCCCAAGTGACTACGAAGCTTTAGTCGAAAAGGAAGACTTTCTCGTCAATCGCATTGAAACCTGTGCGACAACCATTGATGCGGTGCTGCAATCACTCTACGAGAAAGACAGTCCCGTCCATTTTCAAACAGTCCGCGACATCATCAGCGCCATGCATGAGGTACAAGTCAAACTCGAACGAAAACTGCTCATTGTCCGCGTAGAAAAAAGGCTTGCAGCCCGATCTCTGAGCCGCAAGCCTTCCGATTTTCACTAACGATCGTTCTTGTTTCTCTCCCAATCGAGCACCGTTTCCAATATCCTCAAGATCATTGCATGATCTTCCGCCGTGCGTTCGGACAGTAGATGGACGATTTCCCCTAGCGCATCCTTTCGCTCCATCGGGCCGAGGAAGCGGAATAGTTCCTCCAGCGATACCCCCAAACCCAAGACGATCTTTTCAAGCGTCTCAAGCGTCAGATTCTTTTCCCCGCGCTCTACTTGCCCGACGTAATTTGTATGTAAACTAGATCGCTCTGCCAGTTGTTCCTGTGACAGGTTCCGTTCCTTTCGGAGCCTTCGGATTCGCTCTCCTACCTTCGCTACGAGATCAGACACGCTTGTATCACCTCAATACAAGCTTACCTGAGCATAATTCGACTATTAACACACCATAAATGTTTATTGACTATGCTATATCATTCAAAGATAATATTACCAAGTGCTAAATTTCAGCCTATTTCAACTCACACTATTAGCAGAAGGGGATTACCATGGACACATTTCAAACCATAGTCTTGTTTATACTCGCAATCGTTTTCTTTGTCATTTTCAACAAAATGTTCCGTGTTACCTATTTCGGAATAAAAGGTATGGCTACTGTCTTTATTGTTTGCCTGCTGGTCTCGGCCGCTGTAGTCAATTGGGGCTTCACCTTCATTGCTCGTCACTACGGATGGATTATTGCTGCCATAGTAGTCATATTCATTCTTGTCGCTCTTGGAAAAAGCAAGTCTCAGGCAAGTGAAACGAGTTCTAACGAGCATTCAAACTAAGTGAGTGGAGAGATAAAAGTATGAGTGTACAAATTCTGAAAGATAGACCTATCTCCGATGAGACGATTTCGGCTGATATTTTTCTAGGGTACGTTCTAAAGATGGCTTTGGAAAAAATCAAAGGGATGGAACGTTCCTTCGGGCTTCATCTTGCAACGGAAACTGCCGAGCGAATGCTCAGACTTGCCCCGAAGGAAGTCGAACCTGTTTTTGAGACAAGATTGCATCTCCTCTATCAAGAGAAAAGCGGATTCGTCGGCCTGATTCGTTGGTTCTTTGCCAAATCAAGAATGCGACGCAAGTCCATTAAGCCAATTATTCAAGCCAATCAGATAATTAGACTTTCCACAGTACAAATTAGCGAAAAACAAGCCATGGGATATTTGTTGTTGGCAGCATCCGGTTTAGATTTTCTTGAGGAGCAAATCCACATATTCGAAGTTGAAACGCACTTGCTACTTCGAACTGTTTCAGTAAAAGAGGCAAAGAGGGCGTATGAAGCATTCCTGAATCAGATTTAACTTTCGAAAGATGAAGCCTCCTCTGCTTCGTCTTTCTCCATTTCTCTCTTTTCTAAAATTTACTTGCAAGGTAGCATTAATATTAGAAAACTGCTTAGGAGGATACATTAGGTGAAAAGACTGCATAGGTACCTATTTATCGTCATTCTATCCATCTGCATTCTTCCGTTTAGCGCATTCGCCAGTGCCGCTAGCGGGATAACACCGGAAAAAAGCAATTACTATTTCATCTTCAATAGCTCCAAGGTCGACTCCAAGGACCTTACGGCGATCAAGGGCTTCACGGCAAAATTCAAGAACACCAAGAACATCATGTTCGACGCCAAGGGCTACGGAGACGCGACCAAGCTCTACGACGCCCTGAAAGCCTATCAGAAGAAGGTAGGCGGTAAGGTCGCTGGGATTCAAATCTTCGGCCTAGCTGGCGACGTGCCTTCATTCTCTTATATCTATAAGCTGAAGTTCTCGAAGGGTAACGCTGAGTGGAACGGAGTCGAGCAGGATAAAGAAAACAAGTACGTGTCCGACTATCTCTATTCCAACTTCAAGAACGACAGCAAGTACCTCAAGGAAGTATCCGTTTACGGCATCGTGCAGGATAAGCTTCCGATCAACATGATTCCGGAATGGCCAGTCTCCCGCCTGCCTCTGACGAAGGGTGAAATCGCCAAGTACATCGGCAACTACGACGCCTACCGGAAGCAGACCGACGGAAAATCCGTTCCGACCGTCGCCGCTTCGTTCCCATACCAAATCCAAGACAAACTCGCTCAGGACGATATCGCCTTTTTCACGAAGCGTCTGAAGGAGGATGAAGAATTCGGTCTCTTCAAGGAAACCGAGCAGCGCGCCTACTATAAGGACTTCTCCGCGAACATCACTAAAGAGAACAAGGCGGGAGTCACGGATCTCATTGTGGGTGGACGGGGCGATGCAAACGGAGCGACAGATGGCAAGAATCCCTTCTTCGACCGCAAGAGCGTCGTCGGCCTAAACGCGAACTACTATACGGCCTTCCTCTGGGGGTTCGACGGAGCATCAGGGCTGGACACGGAAAGCGTCGTACATGACGGACTGGCTAAGGGTAAAATGATCAGCGCCATCGCCCATACTATCCCGACGGTCAACAGGGGAGCCTTTAATTACCTTAATATTCCCAACTTCACGCCGAAAGATGGGAAGTATGTCAACGGCTACGTGGTGGTGGACAAGGAGCATCTGGAGTGGGACAATCCGTTCTTCTTCGTCTATAAGTACTATGAGGCGATCAACGGCGGAAAGACCCGCCTGCAGAGCTTCTTCGAGGCGAAATCCGCCTACGCGACCCTAACCGTGGCCAACAAGAACACCTTCCGGAAATTGTCCGGATTCGAAGCTCTGTATTCCGCGAACAGCTTCCAAGATCTGTTCTCGATGCACTACCTTGGATTGGCTGACTACTGAGCCGAACTCATGCCTACCGGATTCTTCCGATAGGCTTTCTTTTTTTCTAGCCACCGGCTAATACCAATTTCATTTGCTGGCGAACTAGGAATTCACGGCAGAGAATATCCCGCGATCAACTATGAAAATAATTGTATATTATAATATGAATGACGCCGAGACGCTCGGCGTGCAGCACGTTGGAACATAGAAGGAACACATGGAATTTTTAAGCCTGGTTTGCAACCCTGCAGTTTCTGTAGAAGGACTTTCCTTCTTTTCCACCCTAGAGATACAATAGAAGATGTTGAAAAAACAGTAGGGAGGGGCACCATGCATCCAGGCATCAAACGGGAGTTGCGCGGTAAACACCAGAAACGAATTGTCGAAATCGCACATGAACTCTATCTTGATAAAATCGACATTTTGAATCCAAATACCGCGAAAGATATTCTTGAACGGGAAGATGATGCGGATTTTATGATCCAATTCCTTCAGTCAACCGAACCACTTAAGAAAACATTTAGTGATTACCAGTACAATGTAGCATTGGAACGCAGCGGGAGAATTGCAAAAGTGTTAACCAACTATATGAAGTCAATTCGAAGGGCAAGGAGTGTAGAGAACCGGAAACTGGGAGCTGCCTATAAGAAAGAAAAGATAGAAACTTTGAAAACACTGCCTAAGGCATACCTAGCCAGAAAGCTTGTCGAGTACTTGCCTAAAAAGGACTTGGATAAAATCATCAGGATTGGTCTTCGTAAGGAAGAGAGAAAACGTCAGAGAGCAACAGGTCAGGAACCCGTTGAGTGAATTCCAAGATACTGTGTATAGGTGGATAAAATCCCGATTCAGGCAGTAGTGTTTGCTAACTTAAAAGTGGAAATTCCCCCCTCATTTATTCCCCAAATTTAACCCAATGTCCTATTTAAATAATTGCAAGCCGCAAATCACCCATTAAATTGAAGATAAGTATTGTATATCGAAGAATTCAAGAGATATTTTTCTAAATTGATGATTTCTTGAGGAAAACAGCAACTGGAATAGGACCATCAAGGCTACTAGGGAGTTACCCCTCCCGAATAGCCTTGATGGCTTTTTTTGTGCGAACGGACGTTGAATTCGATCATCTCCGCTAACTTGTATAGTTAGAAGTGTAAGTGATTCAGCCCGTTTCCTGACGAGAGACTGGATGAAGCTCGATCCGACTTACGGCTAGAAAGGCAATCGAAATCTTCTGCACCTTGAAAATTGAATAGCGCTGGAAACCAACGCTTTAACCAAAAGTAGTCGTTTCCAGGCATCCGTTCGCCAACATGGCGGACAAATACCGTGTTGTTGTTCACACACGGTAAACCTTAACTAAATGGAGGATTCACTCATGGCTAACCGCTCTCATGCAATTGATTATTTGGAGAATCATGATTTATGGAAACAAGTATTGGACACCAAACCCGGAGACGCGGCATGCGCGTCAGTGCTGAATGTGCTGAAACATATTGAAAGCTCGGGGATGACCGGTAAGCAGTTCGATCTCGGCTTCTATCGGTATTTGGCTGCTGAGTACGATCGGTACCTGCAAAAAGAGTATCTGGATAACATTACGCTAGAGATAACAGGCGTTGGCAACACCCACTTTGCCGACGGCAAGCAGCATCTGATTGACGAAGCCGTTCGGCGACTGGAGTCGTCTCCTTTCGGGTCTCAAATGCATTTTTACATGGATAATTCAGAACTGACTGTCCTCTGGTTCCCGACGACGCCCATCAAGTTTGCCGACTTTGGGCCTGAAAAACTGGATGTGATCAAGTCGAATATCCGCATTTACTTCGCCAATGCGCTGGATGTCGTAGTGAGCGAAGTAAGCTTCTCCATTATTGACGGAGGTGGCGGTCGAGAAGATTTCTTCTATGATTACTATTTTGCTCCACGCATGATTATGGACATACTCGAGGGAAATACAATTCCTCAGCCGTCTTATGATTCCAACGGCGAGAAGACGATCATGAGCTACGTTCGGGAAGGAAACACGGAAATGTTGAAGGCCGCTGTAAAAGGCAGCCTCCCCCCGTTTCTCGGCTTCGATGTTTATTTACCCGAAGAGTTTCAACCGATGAGCCATACCGTCTTCTTTATGCCGTTCTTCAAAGTCTGCTTGCGCATTCGGCCCGATCAATCTACCGAGACAATCAAGGGTTTAGTTAACAGGCACTTTGACGTATTGGAATCTAAGGCGTTCGATGATCACCTTTGCCTTGAATGCAGGGCGCAAGAAGGCCCGTACGCTAAATCAGTCTCGGATATTCTCCAGAACATTAACGGGATACTTAGCCCTTACGTGATGCGTGTGCTTAGAGTATTGGGTCTGGAGGTGCTGAGCGTCTTATTCATTCTTACCGATACGGAGAACTGATTTCGATACATCCGTAACTATTCTTGCATGAAAAATCCAACTTGAAATTGCGCATATCAAAAGTTCCATTCCAGGGTGGCTATTGCAACCCTCAACTGTTCAACGCATACAGCAAAAAGTTGTTTTCTGATTTGATCCAAGAAAAGGAGACGAGGCAAATGACTCTGAACCTCAAGCCTTTTAAGGTCCCTTATGAAGTCCGTTTTACTATCGATCACAGTACTTCGAAATACACTTTCTTTATAGCCAGCTTCCAAATCTATTTGAAGCCAGTCGATAATGTCACGCCTGAAGAGGCATTTGCCCATTTGGAAAGCCAAGGCGTTAGCGTAATGGCCCAGGATGTCTTAGATACAGAAATATGTATTTCTTGTGATCCGCCCTCTAAGTATGGTGCTTGTGGAAACCCACATCATTGTTTGGAGGAGATTAACAAACACATTGTGCCCTCCCTCCTGGAAATTGCAAAAAGGTTGAAACTTAAGGTTTCCAACTTTCGGTTCAACATTTCCAGCGTGGACTTACCCTAAAAATGTAGCGCTCTCAAAGCTCTAATTGATGCCGCTTTGGGCTCGGAAGCGAACAGCGTGAATTTCACTGGTTTAATAGTATCAGACAGGAGGAATGTCCAAATGAAGTCAATCGTTCGAAAGGCAATCAATACCTACAGATCTTGGGAATGGCCGGTCATCCCACTTTGTCCACCTGACCATCGGCACATGAGTGACGGCCACAAAGAGTCCTGCCGCAATCCAGGCAAAAAGCCGCTCGTGAAAGGCTGGCAGCAGGCCTCTGTCCCGGAACAGGTCGATGTCGACCGCTGGCTGCGCAAGTGGCCGACCGTGAACATCGGCCTTGTCCTCGGTAGCCCAAGTGGGATCGTAGCCATCGACGTCGATGGCGAAAAGGGAACTGAGTTCCTACAGCAGATGAGCGGCGGTGATTTGCCCGATACGCCCAGCTTTTCTACGCCGCGTGGAATGCGCTACCTTTACCGAGCGCCCGCAGGCATGGCGCTTACGAAATACAAGAAGTCCGACTCATCGCTTCCGCATAATGAGTGTGCGCTGCTCGGGGAGGGCAGCCAAACGGTGATTCCGCCCTCCGTTCACCATACGGGCAAATCCTACGAATGGATCAAGCATCCGAAAAACACCGAAATAGCTGAAGCGCCCAGTTGGATGGTTGGGCTCATGACATCAAACCAATCGGCAACCCCGTCCATTCAGAATCGTACTGGCCAGATGCAGCCCAAAGCTTCCGTTGATCCCGACCGACTGCTCGCCGATCTTAACGATAGATGCGCCCAGTTCAGCGCCGATTGGAGTCGGCAGCAAGGCGCAGGTATCACGGAAGACGCGTGGCTCGACTGGATCAGAACACTGACGAATGCCGGAACGCCCGAAGCGGCGCTGGCCTTTTCCAGGGCTTCTTCCAAACACAACCAAGCGAGTGAGATGCGATTGCAGCATCTCGTGCAGGAGGGAAGCAAAAGCATGGTCCGCTGCACGACTTTCGGCTGCAGCGAACAGCAAATCGCTCAGTGCTTCCGGAAAATCAACAAGGACGAGCAGGGACGCATAAAAAATAGTCCCGGCGCTTTCGTTCGGGGACTGCTCAACCCGGCGGCAGCCGGGAAGCCCGATTTGCAGGCGGTAGGCTTCTACATCAACCGTAAGACGGGAAAAGCCGAAGGTCTGAACAGCAACGCCTTCGTCAGATACGTGGTGAAAAACCGGCTAACCATCATGTTCTGCACTCCGGGGCGGTTTTACAGCTATGCGAACGGGCTGTGGAAGTATATGGATGAAAATGAGCTGGCGCGGCTGCTACGGGATATTCTGCACGAATTCGTCCCGGATTTCTGGACTACGCGGATTGAGAACGAATATCTCGCCGCGATAGCCCTCACGGCTCCGCGTGTCGAAAAGATGGACGCTGAGCGGAACTACCTGAATCTGGAGAACGGTCTGCTCAACCTCTCCACTCTTCAGCTGGAACCGCATCGACCGGAGACGCTTTCCACTGTCAGGGTGCCGATCTCGTATGATGCAAAGGCAAGATGTTCCCGATTTCTAGAATTTCTCATCAACATTTTCAGCGGAGACGAAGAGCTTATCGACTTGATCGCCGAAATCTTCGGATACTGCCTTACCAACGAGACTCGCGCTCACAAAGCGTTCATTTTCTACGGCAAAGGCTCGAACGGGAAAAGCGTGCTAATAGAGATGCTCAAGAGCCTAATAGGCAAAGCCAACATCTCCTCCCTAACTCTAGGAGAGCTAGACAAGTCATTTTCACGATTCGGACTGGTCGATAAATTACTAAACGTGGCGACTGAGAATGAGGTTAGCTCGAGCGCACTGGACACGACCTACTTTAAGGCGATCGTATCCGGCGAGGAAATCCAGGTAGAGAAGAAACACGAGCAGGGCTTTTCCTACGCCCCGTACTGCAAACTCGTCTTTGCACTTAACAATCTTCCCTACTCGAAAGACAAAAGCTTCGGATTCCGGCGTCGGCTCATCATCGTGCCGTTCAATAAGACCTTTGAGGAGGGGAAAGCCGACGTGTTTCTTCAGGAATCGCTGAAGGAAGAATTGCCCGGCATTTTGAATTTTGCCCTCAAGGGGCTGGAGCGGCTCAGGAGGAACAGATACAAATTCAGTTCATCAAAAGCAGTAGATGAAGCTCTGCAAGCGTACACTGACACATTGAACCCAGTACAACGCTTCGTAAGGGAGAAGCTAGCTGCAGCCGATTCTACTTGCAGAATTCGATACAAAATGATCTTGAGTGCATTCGGAGACTGGGCAGATCAGAATGGATACCAGAACAACTATAGCAAGGCTAAACTGTCCGAGCTTGTTAAGGATTGCCTCGAAGCACAGGGAACGCCATTCAATACCTTCAAAAGCGGTGGCCTTCGTGGTTTGCAGGGCATTTCGCTGATGAGTGATGAACCGGAGGACAGAGACGAGCCGCCGACCAGGAGAATAGAAGACTCCGTACAAGAATGTGAAGAACTTCTGGACATAGATGAGATGAGCTAGCCTCCAGAAGGATGGGTCGCCTGTGGCGTGTCATTTTTGGGTGACCCATCTGTTTTTCTCCTTTCAGTCAGCCTGGTCTGACCCATTCCTTTTTTGTGGCGATTGGGTCGCCTTTTCAAAAAAGAAGGGGAGAAAATTACATTCAACAGGGTGCATCAAAAAAAGTTCTGTGCCCACGGCACGCGCGACACCCGGCCCACGTTCACTACAAATGGCAATCAAAGGGGTAGCAGTAAACCGTCTTTGCTCAAAAATCAAACAGTTAATATACCCATGATATGGTTATTAATTGGAGGCGAAGCAAAGATGATTTATATGGACTCACGTCAAGACATAACGAGGTCATTTCCCTTTCTCCGAGATTCCGCCGACAGGTTTCTTGAAGATTTTTTCAATCATCTTCACGAGATGCTCGGGCAAGGCGGGATGTGTGAACCGTTCCGCCTGTCCGACCACGGCTACGCGCTGCTCGTTCTGAATCCCGACGAAGCCTGCTCTGATTTTCATCTGGAGAACTGGTCGCTCGACGTGGAATACGCAGAGTTGATTGATCTCGGCGACTGCCAGTTATTCAAAGTCTGCCTGATGGAAGACAACGAAAGGTTCACGTTTCTGATCTCGATCGTCGGCTCCCAGTCCGAAGCGACGGAAGCGTGGCTCGCCAATCTCGTAGACGGAGGTGCTTGTTCGTGACGATCCGCTTCACGAGCCCCCGTCCGGATCAGCCTGCGAAAAGAATTCAGGTCGTTGGCCTGCGGATGGTACGCGAATCCGCTTCGCTTCTTTACTCGGATAGGAAAATTCAAGCACCAGCAGATGCCGCGAATCTATTCCGGCAGTTCATCGGCGACTTCGATCGGGAGTGCTTTGCCATCATTTGTCTGAATACGAAAAACGAACCGACAGCGCTCCATCAGGTATCTACCGGCACACTAAACGCTTCTCTGGTGCATCCGCGTGAAACCTTTAAGCTAGCCATTCTGGCAAATTCCGCTTCAATTATTGCCTGTCACAACCACCCCTCCGGCCAGCCTGAGCCGAGCCGGGAGGACGTGGAGCTGACGGAACGCCTCAGAGACAGCGGGAGCCTGCTCGGCATCGCCCTTCTGGATCACATCGTTCTCGGTAACGGCAGTTTTGTCAGCATGAAGGAACGAGGGCTAATGTAGGTCATTTGCTATTGCCAGCTATCATAACAACACATTTCAAGGGGGAACCGACATGGACACGACACAACAGAAAAACGAGCAAGAATTGTTCATTGATATTCTCGCGGACATGATCTGTCAGTACATCAAGGACGAGAAACAGCAACGTATTGCCTTCTGGGAGCAATTCATGAAAGATATCGGCGCACGGCGCATCGCGTAGAAGTCGCCCATGAATCTTAGAACATCTTTGGCTGCCCTGTACATCCGCGTTTCTACCGAAGAGCAGGTTGGGGGATTCAGTCTGGACGCCCAACGTGAAGCTCTGCTCGACTATTGTCGAAAGAATCAAACCGACGTATACAAAATCTATGTCGATGCCGGTATCTCGGGCAAGTCCATTGAAGACCGACCGGCACTTCGGGAACTGCTGGGAGACGCCAAGAATGGTCGCTTCCAGCAAGTCGTGTGCCTGCGGCTGAACCGGCTCTCCCGGAAGCTCAGTAACCTGCTTCACATCGTCGAGGTACTAGACAAACAAGGCATCGCCTTGCATAGCCTCACGGAGGATCTTCAGACAGACACGCCAATGGGCAAGTTCTCGCTCCAGATGCTCGGTGCGGTAGCAGAGAACGAACGTCGGCAGATCGCCCAGAACGTACGACTCGGCATGCAGCGGCGAAACAGGCTGGGCAAGTGGAACAGCGGCAATCAGGTGCTCGGCTACCGCTGGGTCGCCCATCCCGTTGATCCGCGCCTTTCCCACGCCGAGATCGTACCCGAGGAAGCCGACAAGGTCATCAACATGTTCGAGTGTTACGCCAGTGGCTTGGGCCTGAAGACCATCGCCAATAAGCTGAACCTGGCCGGTCACCGGACCAAGCGGGGCAAGGCATTCCACAGTGTCTCGGTTCGCGGCATCCTGACCAACGTCAACTACATCGGGAAAATCACCCACGTGGACGACAAGGGTAAGCGAATTGTGACGAATGGCGAACACGAACCCATCGTCGCATTAGAGCTCTGGGAGCAAGTCCAGAAACAGCTATCCGGGCGTTCTTGCCCGCCGACGAAGCAGATCACGCGCCACTTTCTACTCTCCGGACTGCTCAAGTGCCCGACCTGCGGGAGCAGCATGGTTCCCACCCATGTCACGCGACACCGCAAGAACGGGACGAGCAGAATCAATCACTATTATGTGTGCAATCGCTACAACTCCGGCGGTCGCTCGCTCTGCCAGCCAAATCTCGTCCGTGCAGACGTAGCCGAATCCTGGGTCAGCGACCGGATAAGGCATTTCCTGTCCCACCCTACCGTCGCCGAGCGGCTGGTGGACGAGATCAAGGCCCGTCGGGACAAGAGGATGATGCCCGTTCAGCAGGCAATGAAGCGGATTGACGCCCAGATCGACGCCCAAAAAAAGCGGAGCCTCCGGTGCTACGAGCTGTTCGAAGACGGTCACATCGACGGTCCGGAACTCAGAAAAAGGCTGGACGAGATACGCGCTGAGACGTCACTGCTAGAGGAAGAACGGGCACAGTTGGAAAGAACCGTACACGCCCATCCTGAGCGCACCATTCCTGCGGCAGGCATCCGACAGGCGCTGGACAATTTCCGTACATTGCTGCAAAACGCATCGCCGGAGCACCAGAAGAAGCTCTTTTGGAGCCTTATCGACAAGATCATCGTCCCGGAAGACCGGGACATCACAAAGGCAGTTATCCAGGGCACGTCAGCTTTGCTGAGCTTGGAGATTCCGCCAATTCAAACAAAAGGAGAAAAACAAGCATGAGCGGTACAACCATAAGAGCTGCTCTGTATGCGCGGGTCAGCACAGAAGACCAGGCGGAGAATGGGTTTTCTATAGATGCTCAACTCGATCAGCTGCGAAGGTACTGTGAACTGTACGGCAGGGAAATCGCGGGTGAATACGTCGACCGTGGGGTGAGTGGAAAGAGCCTGAAGGGGCGCTACGAGCTTCAGCGGCTTCTTCAAGACGCCGAGGATGGGAAATTCCACGAGGTGATCGTCTGGAAGTTCAACCGCATGGCCCGAAAGAACATCGATCTGCTTCAGATCGTTGAACTACTGGAGAAAAACAATATCGCGTTCCACTCGTTCACCGAAAAGTTTGACACGAGCACGTCCATGGGAAAATTCGCGTTACAGATGATGGGCGCAGTCGGCGAGCTAGAACGTAATACGATCGTGGACAACGTGAAGATGGGCCACAAGCAAAGAGCCAGAACCGGCAAACACAACGGCAAGGTGCCACTCGGCTACCGAATCACGAAAACAAAGGACAGCGGACGCAGCAGGGACTCCGAAATCGTCGTCATCGAGGAGGAAGCGACGCTCGTCCGCAAAATCTACGAGCAATATGCTTCCGGTCACGGCCTTAAAGCCATTGCCAATGACCTGAACCATCGGGGGTACAAGACCAAAGCAGGAAAGCCCTTCTCCATTTGCGCCATCCGTGACCTGCTCGACAATCCGATGTTCGTCGGAAAAATCCGCTACAACCGCTACGAGAACTGGGCGGAGAGACGCCGTAAGGGCAAAAGTACCGAGACGATTCTTGTCAAGGGAGAGCACCCCGCCATCGTCTCAGACGAGCTGTGGGAAAAGGTGCAGCTCCTTCGGGGCAAGAAGAGCGCCATGCCGAAGAAGCGCTTTGAGGGCGAGTACCTGTTGACCGGGCTCATCCGCTGCCCTGAATGCGGCGCGGCGATGACCGCGAGCCGCACGGTGAATCGGACAAAAGACGGGACGAAGATTGTCCGCATGTATTACTCCTGCGGGCGCTTCCGAAGCCAGGGAAGCGCGGTCTGCCACGCCAACAGTGTCCGCAAGGATGAAGCCGAGAAGGCGGTGACGGAACGAATCCAGCAAGCAGTCGCGAAGCCCGACATCCTCAAGAAAGTCGTACAGAGCGTCAACGAGCGCCGTTTGGGACGGATTAAGCCCCTCCGCGACGAACTGGCAGCGGTACAGGCCCGGATCGACAAGCTGGAGGGAAACAAGCACAAGTATCTCGGGCTGTACGAGATGGACGAAATGGATCGCGACATGTTCACTGATCGCGTGAGCCAGATTAACAAAGAGCTCGACGCCGAGCTCACCCGCAGGTCGAAGCTGCAGCTAGAGCTACGAGACGACCAGGCCGAGCCCGTCTCCTACGAGCTCGTGCGCTCCCTCGTGGGTCGGTTCGACGCCCTGCTCAGCCGCTCGCCGTTCCCGCAGCGCAAGACCCTGCTGCACCTGATCGTGAAACGGATCACGCTGGACGACAGGAAGCGCGTCGGCAGCGTCGAACTCGCCTTCAACGAGGAGACCGAGAAGCATTTTTTAAGCATAGCCCCTTCCGCTGAACCAATGGCGGAAGGGGCTTTTCCTTTGTCCGGAAAAGCCCCTGAACTGAATCACACACTGACCATCGTAGTCTGATTGTTATGAATATCAAACATAGTTGAGTGGAAGAAGTAATTTCGAACTGATTAACTTTTTATCAGTTGTTGGACAATACCCACCATTCCGTAAAACAGCCCTTCACTTTCTTTAGCTCTGGTTATATGAGCTCCTTGCAATCCATCAGCATAACCGCACCTATAAACTGGCTTTCTTGCTTCAAGAGAATACGGTATCAAACTATGAAGATTAGGTATTTTACCTAGATTATAGTTCCCGTCCTGCCACTTGATTACCTGGTTCAGTGGTTCCAGTTTTTTAACAATATTCTTCTCTATCGCCGCTTCCAGCCTCGTTCCAAAAATACTCCATCCTTGCGTCATACCACTAGAATTACTTCTCAAATTATGTTGCTGAGTAACATAGCCCGCAAAGGAAGGCGTTCCTGCTGGGACTTCAAAATTATTCTTCCATCTTTCATAAATTTGCTTCCATTCTGTATTCCAAGTAACTAGCTTGTTACCTAGATTTGCAGTTCCTCGGATAGAAAATAAATCAGGAGACACAGGTATAATAAAGTAATCGCTTCCGCCTAATACAGCTCTATTCAAGGATCCTAAGTTTGGTCCTAAGTCTATTAACACCACTTCAGCAGCCACTTTAGCCGCCGCCCACTTAATATATCTGTATATTGCGGTTTGTACTCTTACTGCGGACTCCTGATTTGGTGCACTTGTCCATGTATCACCAAGTCTATCTTCAAAAGTACTAAGGTTAATGTCCCCAGGAACAATATACAGATGTTCATTGATTTTATAAGGGCTCCTACTTCTTATATCTCCAAGCCCTTTATCAACGGGTTCAATATTTCTGTATATGCTATTCCCTCTTTCATCCCAGCTTTTTTCAATTTCGTTATCCCTCAAAGAATATGCAGTCAAGTTACATTGACTATCACAGTCAACCATCAGAGTATTTATTTTTCTATCAGATAAGATATTGGCGATATGGTACATGTAGGTTGTCTTCCCCACGCCACCTTTATTATTAAAGATACTAATTAGCTTCATGACAATCCTCTCTTTCAGTCTCAATCTCTTGAATCTGTTATCTCATTATACTACAATTGAAAAATTTGTAATACAACGACAGAGTATGAAAGCCTTGTGTTGTTCTAATTGAAATATCTCTACCCACGAAAATTTCGCCCTACTTATGATACGGTTCCCCCCGAATAATCTTAAACCCCCGATAAACCTGCTCCAGAAGCATCACCCGCATCATTTGATGAGGGTACGTCATCCGCCCGAACGACAGCTTCTTGTCGGCGCGGGCCAGTACGGCTGGCGAGAGGCCCAGCGAGCCGCCGATGACAAAGGAAACAGAGCCGCCGCCATAGACGGCCTGCTTGTCCAGGTGGGCGGCGAGCTGCTCGCTCGTCCAAGTTTCGCCATCGATCGCAAGAGCAACGACATGAGAACCGTCTCGCAACGCAGCCAAGATGCGCTCGCCCTCCCGGGCGCGAACCTGCTCCTCCTCTGCCGGGCTCAGTGAGTCTGGCGTTTTCTCATCCGTTAGTTCCCGAATGTCCAAGCGTGCGTATGCGCCCAGTCGTTTGGCGTATTCCTCGACCGCACCCGTCCAATATTTTTCCTTCAGCTTCCCTACGCATACGATCTGAATTTGCATAATGCTCTCTTCCCTCCGTACGAATCTCTGTTACTTCTCAGCTTATCCTATTTCTGCCGCCAGACGCAAAGGTAGAGCGCACCGTGAGCCGCCCCCACCCCAACCCCCAGAAACTTTTTTATCACTCCCGCTCCATCCCTGACACGCAGATGTCAACAAGGAACCCTTATGATGATCTCAGATGATTGCACACCAATCAATTCAGGTACGAGAAGGGAATGGGGCTTTGTGGAAAAAATGCACAACAAACTATCTGTCATCGTTGGAGGTCTATTGCTCGCCATTCTGATGGCATCGATGGACAACACAATTGTGTCAACGGCGATGGGAACCATCGTCGGGGAGATGGGAGGACTCGACAAATTCGTATGGGTCACATCGGCGTACATGGTGACGGAAATGGCGTGCATGCCGATCTTCGGCAAGCTATCCGATATGTATGGTCGCAAGCGTTTCTTTATCTTCGGGATCTTCGTGTTCATGATCGGCTCCGCATTGTGCGGAATGGCAGCGTCCATCGTCGAGCTGAGTCTGTACCGGGCCGTTCAAGGCGTCGGGGCCGGGGCGATGGTGTCCATCGCGTTTACGATTTTGTTCGATGTCGTGTCTCCTAAGGATCGCGGTAAAATGATGGGGGCGTTCGGCGCGGTGTTCGGACTGTCGAGTGTGCTTGGGCCGCTACTGGGCGGGTATATCACCGATCACGCCAATTGGTCGTGGATCTTCTACATCAATCTGCCGCTGGGCTTCATTGCCCTGTTCCTGATTGCGGCGTTCTACAAGGAGTCCGCAGAGCACTCGAAACAAAAAATCGATTGGGCCGGAGCCATCCTGCTTGTCGGGGCTGTCGTCTGCTTCATCTTCGGACTTGAGCTTGGCGGCAAAACTTACGCGTGGGACTCCCCGCAAATTATCGGTCTGTTCGCCGGTTTCGCGGTCCTCGCCCTACTGCTCGTCATCGTGGAGAAGAAAGCGGCAGAGCCGATCATCTCCTTCGGCTTGTTCCGCAGCAGACTATACACAACGAGCAACCTGGTCGCCATGCTCAGCGGCGCAGCGTACATGACGGCAGCTATTTTCATCCCGATCTATGTGCAGGGCGTGCTTGGCGGATCGGCCTCCAACTCGGGACTGACGCTATTGCCGATGATGATCGGCTCGGTCGTCACCGCGACGCTTGGCGGATTTCTGATGACCAAGCTGCAATATCGCACGATCATGATCGGAACGCTAACGATACTACTGACCGGCCTTGCTCTCCTGTCGCAAATTACTGTAGAATCTTCTCGACTTCTCATTACCGTGATTATGATTCTAATCGGCCTGGGGATTGGCGCCACCTTCTCGGTGCTAAGCACTGCCGTGCTTCATTCGTTCCCGCCGAATCAGCGCGGAGCTGCAAGCGCGACCTTGAATTTCAACCGCTCGCTCGGCATGGCGCTCGGCATCACCGTCTTCGGAATCGTACAAAGCCATAGCTTGATCTCGAAGCTCACGCAGTCTCTTGGAGCTGGTAATTCCACAGCCGCGGCCGGCTTGGATTTAAGCGACCCTCATGCGCTGCTGATTCCGGAGTTCCGTCAATCCGTCGACACGCAGCTGCTTGAGACCATTACGAACGGGCTGTCCAATTCCATTGGAACAACCTTCGCATGGAGTCTGATTCCCGCTGCCTTGGCCCTGATCGCCGCCTTCCTGATGACGAAGGATAAGATGGATCCGGTTGCCGAAGGGGAAGGACTCGCAACAGCGCATTAATGAATATTATCGGCTAGCGCCAGCCATGCCGGTCTAGGAGAGATAACGATGAAGCTTGAACGACTGATGACCATTACCATTCTGCTGCTCAATCGGAAGAGGATACAAGCGCAGGAGTTGGCGGATCGCCTGGAGGTGTCTCTGCGCACTGTATATCGCGATCTGGATACGCTTGGTCAAGCCGGTATTCCCATCGTTTCCTACACCGGCATGGAGGGCGGCTACGAAATTATGGACAGCTTCCGGCTGGACCGGCAGCTGCTATCCTTCGATGAACTTACCGCCCTCTCCACCGCGCTCCGCGGCCTTGAATCGACGAAAGCTTACGACGACTCGAATATGGATTTGCTGCTCAGCAAAGTAGGCGCGATGGTGGCGCAAGCCGAGCAAGGACGAGCAGGCGCAGGAGAAGGCGAACGCATCCACATTGATTTTACCCCTTGGAAAAACAGCAATGAGGACCGAACCCGCTACGACTCGCTGCGCCAAGCGGTGAACAACCGGAAGCTTCTTCGCTTCAAGTACACGAGCAGAAAAGGAGAGGAGCAGGAACGCGAGGTCGAACCGATGACGCTTGTGCTCAAAACCTACTCCTGGTACCTCCATGGCTATTGCCGCCTGCGCGGGGATTATCGGATCTTTAAGCTATCGCGAATCCGCGAGTTGGCCGTACAGTCCGAAACCTTCGTTCGTCGAGCGGAGCCGCTTGCGCAGATAAAGGACCAATGGGTTAATCCTCAAGAGAGCGACAAACAGGAAGTGATTCCGGTTGTCTTTCGGTTTAAGGCATCCGCCGCCGTGTCCGTGATGGATCGTTTTGACGAAAGCGAAATTGAACGGCTGCCGGACGGAACGTTGATTGTGCGATCCATCTACCCGAACGAGAAATGGCTGATCACAAGCGTGCTTCATTATGCGACAGACGTCATTGTGCTCGAGCCAGCCGATATTGCCGCGAAGATCAGACAGGCTGCGCTGGATATCGCGGCACAGTATGCCGCACCCGATCCAATCTAAGGGAGGAGAAACCATCATGTCCTTAAGCGGAAAAGTAACCATCGTGACCGGAGGAGCTAATGGAGTAGGAAGAGCGACATGTATGCAGTTGGCCAAACGGGGCTCGAAGGTCGTTGTCGTCGACTGGGGGAACGATGCGGCAGCCGAATCCGTCGTGTCCGAGATTGCCGCCGCCGGCGGAGAGGCCGTATCGATTCAAGCGGATGTTCGCAGCGCGGAGCAGATGAACAGACTCGTCGAAAACGTAACAGAAATCTACGGACGCATAGATGTGCTCGTATGCAATGCCTGCACGGATGCGGAAGCCTCAGCCTTCGCCGAGCTCTCTTGGGAGCGATTCGAACGACAGCTGACAGAGGAATTGAAGGCAGCCTTCGAGCCGACGAAGGCGGTGATTCCGACGATGACGGAGCAGCACTTCGGCCGGATCGTGTACCTGTCCAGTACCGAGGGCCGGGACCCCACGCCGCTGCACATTGCATTCGGCACAGCCAAAGGAGGGCTCGACACCTTCTCCCGCTATATTGCCCAGGAATTCGGCCCCTACGGTATCTCGGCGAACGTTGTCGCTCCCGGTTTCGTTAAATTGCATGAGCCTCTGACGATCTCCGACGACGAGAGCCGCGTGATCGGCAGCTTCACGCCGCTTGGCCGGATCGCCGAGCCGGAGGATGTGGCGGGAGTCATTTCTTTTCTCGCCGGGGATGATGCGCGATTCCTAACCGGAACCTACACGCCTGTTACCGGCGGGCTGGTTATGGAATAGCTATGGTCGGAGCCAATGTCTCGGGCATGCCGTCACCCTCCAGGTGCCCGAGACGAGCGACGGGTAGCCTCTAACGATTGGAATGAAGAACGGGAATTCGCAGGGTAAAAGCAGTGCCTTCCGAACTGCTATGGGACAGAACCAAATCCCCGCCCAGCGAGCTTGCAATCAATTTGCTGAAGGGCAGCCCAATGCCAAGCCCGTGTACATGCGTCCGCTTTTTTTGCCCTCGATAGAAGGCTTCAAACACCGCCTCCTGCTCTTCCGGAGGAATTCCCTCGCCGGTATCTTGAACTTCAATCCGATAATGCGACGGATCGGCAAACAAGCGAATGGTGATGCTGCCTCTCTCGTCTAGCGCCTCTGCGGCATTGTTGAGCAGATTAACCATAATTTGTTCCAGGCGGGCCGGATCGGTGAACGCCTGCCAGTCGTCCCGCTCTCCCGCCGTTTCAACGATAGGATAGACATCTCTTTTCTCCTGCGCCCGCATCCAGCGGACGACCATCTCGTTCAACTCTGTTCGCAGATCCACCTGCTGATGGACCACGGTTACCGTCTTTGCCGCAAAACGGTTAAAATCCAACAAATCCTCTACCATCTTCTGAAGTCGACCGGTTTCCTTCAAGCTCATTTCGAGGAATTCCTTCGCCTCTTCATCGGCCACTACTTCATCCCTTACCGCTTGAACCAGACCGCTGATCGCTGCAATCGGCGTTTTCAACTCGTGCGTCACTCCGAGAAACAGCTGGTTGCGAAGCGATTCCAGATGTTCCAGCCGTTCGGCCATTTCCTTAAAGGCCACCATCAGTTCATAGATTTCTTTCTCGTCGTGGTTATTATTGAACTCGATATGATAGTTACCCGCCACGATTTGTTTGGCGGCGTCCGCCGTCTCCTGAATCGGTTGCAGCAACCGGCGGGTCAGCAAGAACAGAATGCCCCAACCGATCACAAACGCGACGGCCACGATACTGAAACGCATAATCCGATGCTGCATCGGCGTCGTCTTGACAACCGTTTGTTTTTGCACCAGATACACCACATAGCCTGTAGTCTCCGCGGGATTCCCGATCGGTCGAACCGCCGCCAAATACGATAAATGGTCTTGATCCGATTGGAGCTCCGTTATGTCGAGACCGCCTGCTATCATGTCCGGCAGCCGTTCGGCCAGCTGCTCCTCCTCGAACGGCGCATACAGAGGAAACTGTCGCACTAGGCGACGATCCGCATCGAACACAAAAACAAACGACCGATCCCACAAGTCGTTTTGGCGCGCGTATTGATCCAGCAGGCGTCCAAGCTCAGCCCCCTCCGGCAGTTTTCCTCCCCGATTGGTCGCTTCGGCGGCTACATCCTGAATCGTATTCTCCAGCCCAAGCCGCTGCTTCCCTTTAGCATCCCAATAGATCAAAAAAATAGTGGCAGCGCTTGCAATTACAATACTGATAAGGAGCACGATGAAATATCGAATCGACCAATAGTAAAGCAAGCTTTTTCGCTGTTTATTTGACACGGAATTGATACCCCAGTCCTCGAATAGTCGCAATCTCTCCTTCTTCTTCAGACCAGTCGCTTAATAGATGGCGTACGCGCTTCACGGACAAGTCGACGGCTCTGTCGCTGCCCTCGTAATCTATTCCCCAGACCGAATCGATGAGCTGTTCGCGGCTAATGGATTGATTGGGATGCTGAGAGAAAAAGATCAGAAGATCCAGATCCCGCGGAGTCAGGGCTACGGCTCGGCCCTTCACGGAGACTCTCCGGGAAGCGTAGTTGATCTTGAGCTGACCGAATATCGCGGCGTCTTCCGTTACGACATGGGATTGTCGCCTTAGCACGGCTTGTACGCGCGCAACCACTTCTTCTCCGACGAAGGGCTTGCACAGGTAGTCGTCAGCCCCCTCCCGCAGTCCCTTCAAGCGCTGCTCCACATTGTCCAGGGCCGTCAGCATAATGATCGGACATGCGCTGCTTTGCCTGATTGTTCTAAGAATCATCCAACCGTCCCGGTTCGGCAAGAGCACGTCCAGAAGGACAAGCGATGGCTTCCACTGTTCAAACACCCGAATAGTCGCTGCTCCATCGTAGACCTGTTCGACCTCGTACCCCGCCTTGACGAGATACGCCTTCAGCACTCTGGAGATGATGCGATCATCCTCGACAATCAGTATTTTGCTCATGGCTAACCCTGCCTTCGACGATATAGTACCTCTTGCACTCTCCCCACGACCTCTTCTCCGACAAAAGGTTTGCACATGTATTCATCGGCCCCGGCGTCTATCCCCTTCGCTCTGTGGTCGTCGCTGTTAAGAGCCGACAGGATGACTACCGGGCAATCGCTTTGCCGTCTGATCCACTGCAAGAGGGACATTCCGTCTATGCCGGGAAGCATGAGATCCAGAAGGACAAGCGTAGGCCGTTCCTGTTCGAATAAAGCCACTGCGCTGTAGCCGTCATAGGCTTGCTCTACGGTATAGCCTGCTTTTCTGAGATACGCCTTGAGTACCATAGAGATGCTTTTTTCATCTTCGACGATTAATATCTTCTCCATCGCCTTCTCCTGGTCGACACGCCGATGTGATTGCTAATCCTTTATCACAAACCTGGCTTTTAACTTATAGTATACGGCTCAATCGTGTCGAGGTTATGTCGGGAGACTGCAATTTCTTTCCCAGGGGAATGAGGGGGCAACCCCTTCCATTCTACTCCGTCACAATATTCTGTACGCGCCCAACCTGTCCATCCTGAAGCCGTACTTTAATTCCATGGGGGTGCTGAGGCGAGTTCGTCAACAGCTCTTTCACAATCCCCCTCGTCAGTTTGCCTGTTCTCTGATCCTGCTTCAGCACGATGTCGACTTGCAATCCCGGTTTCACGTCGCTGCGCAGCTTTCCGTTGCCTGCCATTTCTATTCGCTCCTGCCGTAATTCGATGTTTTCCCTATTGTACTATAAACCTCATTCAGCGCCTAAATTGAAAACAGTATGATGCTTCTATTCAGCCTCGACCACCGTTGCGAACAAGCTCCTGACACTCCCCCAAATTCCGTCCATCCAAAACTGACAAAAAATCCATTGCTCCCCGCTGCCGAACGGAGTAAGATGTAAAGCGATTATCTAAATGAGAATCATTATCAACTCAAAGGGAGATTCATCTATGCCAGCCTCGTTTCTTAGAAAAACAGCTATCCCGCTTCTGATCCTATTGCTGACGGCAGTGTTGCTACCCGCTTGCGGACCGAGCGACAACGCTGCTTCCCCCTCGCCTTCCGCCCCGTCCTCCACGTCCGATTCGTCTCCAGCCCAGTCGCCCGCCGCGACCGAATCGGCTTCTCCCGCGGTAAGCGAGCCGACGATGCGCACCTACAAGGACGCGGTCGATAGAACCGTCGAAGTCCCTGTCGCGCCGAAGCGAATTATCGCGCATTATTATGCCGCTGAGATGCAGGCGCTGGGCGTGCCGATCGTCGGAACGAACTTCATCAACGCTAAGCTGGCGCTGACAGAAGAGCAGCTTCAGGGCGTAGAAGATATCGCAGGCGACGGCCGCCTCGTGCCGAATCTGGAGAAAACGTTAAACCTCCAGCCCGATTTGATCGTTGTCCCGGACTTCCTCCAGGCGGCCGATCTCGATGCGCTATCTAAAATTGCTCCGACGGTTGTCATCGGCTACGGCGCCGACGCTCTTACCCGGCTGAGCGTACTGGCCGAACTTGTCGGGCAGCCGGAGAAAGCGACGGACTGGATCGCCCGCTACGAAGCGAAAGCAGCGGAAAAACGCGCACTCGTGCAATCGTCCATTAAAGAAGGTGAGACGGCCTCGGCCTTCATCCTCTATTCCGACGATCAGTTCTATGTATACAACAAACAGAGACTCGGGCCGACTCTTTACGACGCGTTCGGGTTCGCGATTCCTCTCAAGGTGGCCGAGCTGTTCGCGAACAACCCGGACGAGCTGTGGGCAACAATCTCCCTGGAGAAGCTGCCGGACTATGCGGGAGACCGCCTCTTCCTTATTGCCCAGAACGGCACGGAGGAAGGCAAGAAAGCGGCCGAGGAGCTGCTGCAAGGTCCAATCTGGAAAAGCCTGCCGGCCGTCCAAAACGGCAAAGCCTATGTCGTAGAGGACCGCTGGGCGATGAACGACCCGCTGACGCTTGACTGGCTGCTCGACGAGATGGCCGCTCTGCTCTCCAAGTAGTGCCGATTCTGACAAGAAGCCCCACGGAAACTCTCCGTTGCGGGCTTCTTTTTCGTTTCGCGCGCCTTTATAATGGAAATATATAGTGATAACGATTCTCATTGGAGGCTGGACGCCCATGTCGCAGCTTGAACATACGCCCCATACTCCCCCGATTCTCGTGCTGAATGAGATCGAACGCCGTACAACGATCGATCGCGAAGCTTCGTACTGGCTCGATCTGCACGCGCTCCTGTTCATCTCCGGCGGCAACGGCGAGGTGACGCTCGACGGCTGGCGTCAGCACGCCTCCCGCGGCAAGTGCTTCTTGCTTCGAGCGAATCAGACCCTGCATCTGCATAATGGAGAAACCGATCCTCTCGCCTACTTCTTGGTCCTCTTCTCCATTCAACAGGACACCGCCGAATTGTTAGCACGCAACGAGACGTTGGTCTTCGAGCCTTGTTCTCGCTTGGAGGACCAACTGGAGGAGCTGCTTGTTTCCTCACGTCGCCGTAATGACAGCGACGAAGGCCGGTTGAACGACTTTCAGCTCCATATCCGCTTTCAGACGATGCTTTACGAGGTGCTGCATAAGCTGCATTCCGACAAGCAAGGCGCAGAGAACGCCCGACAATCCGTTGAGCGCACGATCGACTACCTTCACCGCGCTTATCGGGAGGAGATCGAGATTGGCCGGCTCGCTCATGAAGCTAACATGAGCCGCTGGCAGTACGGAAGCCTCTTCAAGTCTCTGACGGGACAGACGCCGGCCCGTTACTTGAACTCCCTGCGAATCGAGCAGGCCAAGACGCTGCTTGCGACTTCGTCCGCCCGAATCCACGATATCGCGGCCCGAGTCGGCTTTCGCGACGAATACTACTTCAGCCGGCGCTTCAAGCAGACGACCGGGATGTCGCCGACCCAATTCGCTCATAGCCGCGGACGATCGCCGCGCATCTTCTCGATTCAGTACTTGGGAGAGCTGCTGGCGCTCGGCATTCGCCCGATCGGAACGAACCGCTCCATGCTATCCGCCCTGCCGGAAGCGTGTACGGACGGCCTCCCTGTCGACGAGCCGCTTGACATCGGACAGCTTACAGAACTCAATCCCGACCTGATCCTCTACCCTAGCTTCGTGCCCGACGAGCTCGCCCGGCAGCTCAAAAACGTAGCGCCGGCCATCGAGATCGACTGGAATGCCGATGTCTATACCCGGCTTCAGCAGCTGGGATTACTGCTGGACAGAGCCAAGGAAGCCGACGAGTGGATCGACCGCTATAAAGCAAAAGCCCTCCGAGCCAAGCGGCTGCTGAAAGACACCGTGCGCGAAGGAGAGACGGCCTCCGCGTTTATCGTTCATGCGGACGGGTTATTCGTATATGCGGGACATCATTTCGGCCATACGCTTTACCAAGGTCTTGGGTTCGAGCCTTCTCCGGGTGTCTGTGCGCTCATGGAGCGCAACCGCAACGTCAAGTGGCAGGAGATTAGACTGGAGGACATCCCTTACTATGCGGGAGATCGTATCTTCTTCGCCCTGCCCGGCCAAGGCGGCGATGCTCGCAAAGGTCGGGAAATGCTGCGTCATCCCATCTGGAGAAATCTGACCGCTGTCCGTGAAGGAAAAAGCTACATCGTAAAGGACTACTGGGCCAACTACAATCCCGTTACGCTGGACAAGCATCTAGACGACACGGTTCGGCGTCTGCTTCGCAGTCCTTGATATGGACCGATCGTTTCTTCCGGAATAAGAGCCGCCCCGCGCGGCTAATCGACCGAAAATGACAACTTTCTCCGTTTTCCGATAACAATCTTAACAATTATAGCTTAAACTGGTTGTATCGCTACTAACATGGATCGCATCCGGGGTGACCTAGCTCATGTTCAACACCATCTCCGCAACCGAACGATTTACCGCCATACCGGCGAAGATTTGGCTCACCCTGGCATGCGTAACGCTGGTTTTGGGCAGTCTGGTCGCTTATGTATCCGACATCTATCGGAGCAATCTCCACCGGGAAATCAATCGCGATACCGCATACGAGCTGTCCGCCAACGCCTCGGCCTTGACCGCCGCTATCCAAAGCAGACTGCTGCTTACCAATGGAGTCCAGGCTTTCGTCGTCAATGAACTTACACATGCCGGCGCCATATCCCAGCCACGATTTCGGACCTTTGCCGAGAATTTCATGAACCATATTCCCGGCATTCGAAATCTCTCCATCTATCCGGATGGAATTGCCCAATTCGTATATCCCTATGAGGGCAACGAGAACATTATGGGTCTGGATGTATTTCATCATGAGGACCCGGAAGTCCGAGACAACGCAGAACGAGCCAGACAATCCGGCGAAATGACGATTCTCGGTCCGCGCGTGCTGACCCAGAACGGCCTGGGTCTGCTCTCCAGACAAGCTATCTTTCGTAACGGCCATTTCTGGGGCTTCGTATCCGTCGTGCTCGATATCGCTCCGATGCTTCAAGAAGCCAATCTGTACAATGGAGATAAAGGCATCGATTTCGCCATTAAAGGCAACTCCCTTCGTCTGATGGGCGATCCCGATCTGTTCGCAGAGGCCGCTGTCGTCAAAACGATCAAAATCGGCGACGGAGTCTGGGAGATGGCAGCCGTCCCTAACCGCGAGAAGCTCGAGTCCGTGGCGTTCAAGGTACGCGTTTTCCAGTCCATCTGCGGCGGCTCGCTGCTCCTGGTTATCTACTTTCTCTATGTGCAGCTGACGCAGAAAGCCCGACTGCAGCAGCTGGTGACGGAGCGCACGCACAATCTCGAGATTGCCAACGGAAAGCTGGAAGCCACCTTCGAACAGCTAACGGAGGCCGCATACCGGGACGCCGTTACAGGGCTGCACAACCGAACTTATTTTAACGAACAGTTAGTGGAAAAAATCGAGCAGTGCCGCTTGGCCGGGGAAACCTTGGCTCTTCTGTACCTCGACCTCGACCATTTTAAAATGATCAACGATACGTTAGGCCATATTCACGGGGACATGATGCTCAAGGAGACGGGAGAGCGGTTGGCCGAGCTCTCTCTTCCCGAAGCGGAGATTTCGCGCATCGGCGGCGATGAATTCACGATCATCATTCCCCGCATCGAGAACATGGATCAGATCCGCCGGATCGCGCATCAGGTTCAAGAGCTGTTCCAGTCGCCGTTTATCCTTCGGGGCGCAGAGCATTTTATGACTACCAGCATCGGCGTAGCTCTCTTCCCTTTGCATGCCCAAGACAGCGCTTCGCTGATCCGCAATGCGGATCTAGCCATGTATCGGGCCAAGGACGAAGGTAAAAACCAATTCCGCGTCTATGACGTGACGCTTAACCCGAATGCCGAAGAAACCATAGAGATCAAGAACAGCCTTCGGGTAGCGCTGGCGAATGACGAATTTATCGTCTATTACCAGCCCCAGATCGCCGTTGACACCGGCCAAGTCGTAGGCTTGGAAGCGCTGGTGCGCTGGGTGCATCCGACGCGAGGGCTCATCCCGCCCAACGATTTCATTCCGATCGCGGAAGAGACCGGGCTGATCGTCCCCATCGGAGAACGGATATTGCAACTGGTGTGCAATCAGAGCAGAGCCTGGCAGGATGCCGGATTTCCCCCGATTCGCATCGCGGTTAACCTATCGGCCAGACAGTTCGCGCAGAAGGACCTCTCCCAGCGAATCTCTTCGATCGTCGGGAAGCATCGGCTTGACCCGCAATACATAGAGCTGGAAATTACCGAAAGCCTGGTCATGAAAGAAGGCATGCAGCCTGCGTTGCATTCGTTGCGAGAGAAAGGCTTCACCATTTCGATCGACGACTTCGGCACCCAGTACTCCTCCTTAAATTATTTGAAGCTTCTGCCCGTGGACAAGATCAAAATCGATCGGTCCTTCGTCAAAGGCATCGCACGAGATCGCAAAGACGAAGCCATCATTGTCGCCATGCTGCTTATCGCCAGCAGGCTTAATCTGACCGTCATCGCGGAAGGCGTGGAGACCGTCGAACAGCTGTCATTCCTTCAGCAGAACAATTGCCACGAAATCCAAGGCTTCATCTTCCATAAGCCCAAGCCCGCAGAACAGATTACGGAGCTTCTGGCGTCGCAATCGCATCGCAAAGGGACTGTCTCCTAAGCAAAAAGAGTCGTACAAGATATTCGATTATCTTGTACGACTCTGCTTTTGAGACAGCTTTTTTATGTTATCTTCCTCGTTGGGTCTGTTTACCCGCCTATCGGCGCTGCCGCTCTATATGCTGCGATAAGCTCAGTCAGTGCATCGATATACTCCTGTACAGTCGAAGCCGGGTTCGATTGCACGCTTTCAGCGTCGGCGATTTTGGCAGCCAAGGCGGCATTGTTTACCGTTGCCTGCCGCGACCCTGCAAACCACAACATATCCTCCAATGCGCTCTCAACCGTCGGGATCGTCACGCTGACCGTCTTAGTTGTCTTATTTTTACCGCTGACGCTCACCTCGATCTCGACCTCGTACTGAAGATCGGAGCCGGTCGTATTATAGTTGTTCAGCTTCAGATAGCCGTTACCTTCTCCTGTAACCTCCAAATAAGTCGCATCCGTTACGGAAACCGGCGGCGTTATGCTCTTAATCGAATCCCGAACCCTAACCGACTAGCCCCATTTTTAGAGCGACTAAAGATGGACTAATAAAAAAGCCTCCGCTTCATCGAAGAAGCAGAGACTTTTTTAGTTGATAGGACTACACTCGATGGCTTATTTCCGTTTGGCCGCTTATCTTCCCCGCTGCGCTCCGCGGCCGCCACGGCCGCCCGTCGGACCGCGCTTGGGGCCGCTGCCGCCTGCGCCGAACTTACCGCCGCCTCCGAATCCCGGAGCGGATCTCGGACCGGACTTCTGACCGCCTTTCGGGCTTGCCGCCCGTCCGCTCCCAAAGCCGCCGCTCTTAGGCTCGGCAGAACGATCGCTCCGCGGAGCCTTCGCTTTCGCCGCGCCGTATCCCGGGCCGCCGCCACGCTCGAATCGCTCGCCTTTAGCCCCGCCTCCCGAGCGGCTTCCTCTCCCGGCTTGCGCTTCGGACGCGCCTCTTCGTCCCTGCCGGCCGGACGAACCGCCGCCTCCAGCCGAACCGCCGCGTGAGCCGCCGCCGCGAGCCGAGCTCGTGCGGGCGCCTTCCCCGCGCGGGCGATGCTCGCTGCCCGGCCGTCCATACCCGCCGCTGCTGCGCGGGCCTTGCAAGCTCCCGCCGTCCAGCGGCGCGCCTTCCGGACTTCTGCGCTCCATCGCCATCTGGATGCCGTTCTCAATGTCCCCGAACTCCCGACGATCCTTCGGCGCGATCAGCGTAATCGCCAGCCCTTTTTCCCCGGCGCGGCCCGTCCGGCCGATTCGGTGGATGTAGCTTTCTACATCAAGCGGAACATCGTAGTTGAACACATGCGTTACGCCTTCGACGTCAAGCCCCCGCGCCGCAACGTCCGTAGCGACCAACAGCTGCAGCTTCGCGTCGCGGAACCTTTTCATCACCTGTTCCCGTTTCGCTTGGGACAAATCCCCGTGCAGCTCGTCCGACGCGTAGCCCATCTCCTGCAGCGCGACATTCAGCGTATTGGCCCGCCGCTTCGTCCGGCAGAAAATAATGCTCAAATACGGCTGCGTCTCCTCCAGCAGTTGGACTAACGTGGTCTGCTTGTTCCGATCCGTCGTCTCCACGACCCATTGACGAATATCCTTAACCGTGATGCGCTCAGCCTTCACCGTTATATGCTGCGGGTTACGCAGAATGCGTCCCGCCAGCTCGCGAATAACCGGCGGCATCGTCGCCGAGAACAGCATCGCCTGCTTCTTATAAGGCGTCTGCCGCAAAATCTCCTCGACTTCCTTCAGGAAGCCCATATGCAGCATTTGATCCGCCTCGTCGAGCACGAGCATCTTCACGCCGTCCAGGGCAATCGTCTCGCGTCGCAGATGATCAAGCAGTCTTCCCGGCGTCGCCACGATCAGATGCATGTCGCCCTTCAGCTTATGCAGCTGAGCCTCCACGTCCTGACCGCCGTACACGGCCAGCACCTTGATGCCGTCCTCCCGCTTCAGCAGCTTCTTGATCTCTCCGGTAATCTGGATCGCAAGCTCGCGAGTCGGCGTCAGAATAAGCCCCTGCACCTGGGGCACATCCGTTCTGATCTTGTCCAGCATCGGCAGCACGAACGCCAGCGTCTTCCCGGTTCCGGTCTGCGCCTGGCTGATCACGTCATGGCCGGCCTTGACGACCGGAATCGTCTCCTCCTGCACCGGCGTCGGCTTCACAATGCCCATCGCCTTCAATATTTCCACGCGTCCCTCGGACACGCCCAATCCCGTAAAATCCGTCACCCGGTCCACTCCATCCTGTTAGTCCCTCTGACAGCTCTGTCAGCCCCGTTCACGAGGTGTTACTCTCTATCCTACCACAACGGGCCGCCCGACATGTAGTGTGTCCCTTATGCCAAGGGCAGCGGCTTCAACATTCCTCCGAGCGGACAGTTGCCTGCGTCTAGACCGAGAGCATATTCCCGCAAAACTCGCATTCTCTCCGCTCGCCGGGAACAACCTCAGAGCTCGATCCGCAGCCGGAGCAGATGACGGCCACCGTCTGCGCCCTTGGCGTCCGTACCGCAGCTCCTCTTTCCGTGCTTGCCGCGGCTTCCGCGGACGATGAAGCCGCGGGTGAACTGCGACGAGTGACCGTGATCCTTCCTGCCGAGTCCAAGCTGGCGTTCGGAAATAAACCTGAAGCAATCATGAAGCTGATGTCCTGCGTAACGTTCTTTGAGCTTTCGCCCGTAAACTGCGCCAGACCGCTTACCGTCTGCACGCCGTCATCCAGCGTCAATTGCTTGTATCTTATATAAAGCAACTGCATCTTCTTATTCCGGGCATTCGCCAGCACATAGAAGACAATCCCCGGCGTTACGAGGATAACAGCCATCACGACCGCTACAAGAATCAAATCCACGACAGTCGTGGTAGGATCGCTCGACAGGGCCAGTATGAGAATGAGCACGCACAACGCATAGAAGGTCATAAACGCATGTCCGACAATTCGATAGTCCTGCGCGCGCAAGTGATTTACCGGACTATGCAGCGCAAACCGGATCAAGATCAGCAGAATAGCCACCGGAAAGAAGATCACCGTGGCGGCGATAATGAATGCGCTGTGGATTTTAGGAGAATTGATTTTCATAACAGTCTTGCCTCGCTTTTTCTTCTTCTTGTCTGCCTGCGAATCTGCAGCCTGTCAAATACTTAATCTTCCGATTGCCGCCGCTTATGTTCCTTGCTCCTGTCTGGCGGCATTTCTCAAATAGATCGTCAGCAAACCCAATAGGATCGCCGCCGCGCCCACTACGATAAACTGGATCAGCCCATAATAGAAGGACGATATATTCAGCGCCACGGAAAAGACCAGCATCAACACCAAAGTCCCCACCCAAGACAGTCCCGCAACAATTCCCATGGCGATATACACGGGGAGCAGCCTGCGCGATGCGGGGCGATTGCCCAAATAGTGCACCGCGATCCCGTACAAGAAAGTCTCCCCCAGAACCAACGTCGACAGCGTTATCCAGATGTGGTTGGCTCTGCTGGAAGGCAGTCCGAGCAATAGCACCAGAGCCGCAGTAACGAGCAAAGCCGCTGCATAGATGAACGTCGCGATGCGAGCGAAGCTCTTGGCCGAGTCGTCATCCTTCTGCAAGCTTGTCGTATTCATCCCTATTCGTTCCCCCCTTTCTATTCGATCAGCTTAGTGCCGCATTCCAGACAGAATTTCTGGCCCGGCTTTACCTCATGCTGGCAGTTACCGCACTTCAACGCCATGCTCGTGCCGCAGTTCGGGCAGAATTTAGCCGCAGGATCGCTCACCTTGGTTCCGCACTGGCGGCATGCGACGCCACCGATGGCTTGCCCGCACTTCGCGCACTGGGTCGCTCCTTCCGGATTGTCCGCTCCGCACTTCTCGCAAGCATTATTCGGATCGCCGCAGTGCAGGCAGAACTTTGCTCCGACAGGAAACGTCTTGCCGCAGTTGCTGCATGCTACCTCTTCCGCAGAGGGAGCCGCCGCATAATTATGCCCGCAGGAGAGACAAAATTGGGCATCCTGGCGATTCATCGTCTGACATCTCGGACAGGCTTTGTTGTAGCCGCCGCCCACGTTCATCTGACCGGCCAAACCCGACACCTGGTTGCCCATCGCGCCGCCGATGCCGAAGCCCATGCCGAGTCCGATTCCCGCACCCATCACGTTCGCGCTGCCGCTCCCCTCGTTCTTGGCTGCTCCCTCCAGCGTATCGAAGGTGCGCTCCTGCTGATACGTATAGCCGAGAATGTCCATCTCCGCCCGCTTAGCCAACGCTTCTTTCAGCCGGACCGTCGCCGGATCGTCGTCCGGAATATTGATGGAATCGATGAAGAAATTCAATATTCGGATGCCGAATTCGGCAAATATCGGCTGAATGCGTTCCTCGACATGCTTGGAGATTTCCGACATATACGCGTTGATCTCCAAAATGCTGATCTTCTTGAAGACCAGGTAAGAGGAAATCAATTCCTTAATATTCATCATCAGCACGCCGCGAAAATGACGAATCATCGCGTCCTTGTCAAACAACGGGATTGTACCGATCAGCTTGAGCAGAAACTTCCGCGCATCCTCGATCTGCAGACCGAACTGGCCGAAAGAACGCACCGATACGATTATTTGATATTTCGGGTCCTGCAGTTGCAACGGAGTCGCCGTACCCCATTTCACGTCAAGCGCATGAAGCTTGTTCACATACCAGACCTCTGCGGTGAACGGCGAACGACCGCCGAACGGGAGATTTACGATCTCCTGCAAGATCGGGATATTGGCCGTACTCAGCGTATGGCGGCCGGCCAGGAACGAATCCAGCGCTCGGCCCCCCTTGAACAGAATTGCTTCCTGCGATTCGTTCACAATCAACTGGGTCCAGGTTCCCAGCTCCTCATTCGGATATTTCCACGCGAACACGTCTCCGGGTCCGTCGAACTTAACCACTTCAATAATAGCCATCTTGCACCCTCCCCTGTGACTTTAACAGCGACTTCATCCGATTCGCGCTGTTTCTCTATCCGTCACGATTCTCCATTATCCGACTATTGAACTATTCTACGTCAAGAAAATTTTTCCTCTTCCTCCGCTTCCATTTTCCGAAAGTTTTCCCTGGTGGCCTCAAGCTCAATGTCGCGCACGCACGCACAAAAACCCCGTAAACCGTCCCAACGGGAAAGTTTACGGGGTTCGGCACGTATAAAGCCATTCGGATGGACCATCCTAATGAAAGGAGGTGAGCATACTATGGCCAAAGACGTTCTGTGCGAAGTGAATTCGTGCAAGTACTGGGGACCCGGGAACGAATGTCACGCCTCTTCGATCTATGTCGTGAACAACCGGAATAAGCAAGCGTCCCATTCCGAAGAGACCGACTGCAAAACCTTCGAGCCGAAAATGTAATTCGTGCGACTACACGGAGCATTTACGGTTTGAGAGCCAAGGGCTTTCCTTTCCGGCGCTTTCTGCTGAGAGGAGAGCTCTTCTCTTATTCCCTCGGAGGAGGCCCCGGCTTTAACAGTCGGCCCGCCTTCTTGTCCGGCTCCTCAGTATTGTGCCCAACAATGAGAATTATTATCACTCACAAGCCCCAACTTTGTAGAAATTCGCTTCTACCGCTGCGCACGCCTACGGTTACAGCGAACGCCGCTGAAACTGCGTCAATTCGGCGAACCGCTCCAGCAGCCCGTCGCGCGAACGCTCATAGATCGCGAACAGCTCCCGATAGACCGCATGCCGCTGCGAATCCGGCTGCAGCCGCTGCGCGATCGGTGCCCATTCCTTGGCGCTGCTCAGATCCGCCAGCTGTCCCAGCCCCTGCATCGCCATCATCGCCGCCCCGAACGCGGAAGCCTCGGTCACGCGAGGGACGGCCACCTCCTGCCCGAGCATATCGGCCAGCATCTGCAGCCATAACGGCGATTTGGCAAAGCCCCCCGAAGCGCGAATCTCGGATGCCGGACCGGCCAGTTCGCGCAGCGATTCCGCGACCGACAGCACCGCGAACAGCACGCCTTCCAGCCCGGCCCGTACGAAGTGCGCCTGACCATGGCCGAGATTCGCGCCCAGATACGTGCCTCTCGCTTCCGCATTGTAGATCGGCGCCCGCTCCCCGGACAGGAAGGGCAGGAACAGCAGCCCGTCCGCACCTGCAGAGACGCCAGCAGCCGCCTTCAACAGCTCTTCGATCGTCTTGCTCCCTCCGAACAGGCTGTCCCGCATCCACTGCAGCACGATCGCTCCATTGTTTGTAGCGCCCCCGATCACATACGAGCCATGCGCCACGCTATAGCAGAACGTGCGCATTCTCTCGTCGGTCAACGGCTTGTCCGTAATCATTCGCATCGCCGCGCTCGTGCCGATCGTGACCGCCGTATCGCCCGGGCCGACCGCTCCGACGCCCAGATTGGCCAGCGCTCCGTCGCTCGAGCCGAGAAAAAACGGCGTATCCGGCCGAAGCCCCATATCGTCCGCCAGCGCACGATTCATTCCTTGCAGTCGGTACGTGACCGGCCGCACGTCCGACAGCTTGTCCGCGTCCAGCCCCGCAGCCTGCAGCGCTTCTTCGTCCCATGTGAGAGTATCCAGTCTCAGCAGACCGGTCGACGATGCCAACGACGGGTCCACAGCCCACTCCCCGAACAGGCGGTAGATGACGTACTCCTTAATCGATACGAACAGGCGCGCTTCCGCCCACACCTCGGGCCGGTGCTCCCTAAGCCACATCAGCTTCGGAAGCGGCGACATCGGATGAATCGGCGTGCCTGTCCTTCGGTAGATCGCCAGACCTTTCAGCTCCTCGCGAATCCGCCGAACCTGGGGCTCGCTGCGCCCGTCCGCCCATGTAATGCTCCTGGTGAGCGGGCGACCGTTCTCATCCACGGCTATTAAGGAATGCATCGCCGTGCTGAAGCCAACAGCGGCGACATCTTCTCCGCTCAGGCCGCTCTGGGCTAGCGCTCCGCGTACGCTCTGAGCCAGAGCGCGCAAAATCGTCTCCGGCTCCTGCTCCGCCCAGCCCGGCTGCTCCTGCAGCAGCGGGTACTCGACCGCCAAACTGCCTAGCTGACTTCCGCCCTCTCCGAACACTACGCTTTTGGTGCTGGTCGTGCCTATATCGATGCCGATGATCGCTTTTCCGTTGTGCATGGGGCCTATTCTCCTATCTCTTCTTTGCTGCTTTAGGTATCGTTCTCCGCTTCCTATCTCATTCGCTACTTCCTGTGCATCTTGAATTCCAGGAATAGCTCGTTGTAATGCGACAGCATCTTTTTCCCCAGATTCTCGTACACCTCAAGCTTGTCGGTCAGCTCCGGCGACGGGTAGAAGCGCTCATCCTGCGCGATATCCTCCGGCAGCAGCTCATGCGCCTTCGCGTTTGGCGTCGAGTACCCGACATATTCGGTGTTTCGCGCTGCAACTTCAGGGTCCAACATAAAGTTGATGAATTGGTGCGCCCCGTCCAGATTACGCGCCGAATTCGGAATGACCATATTGTCGAACCACAGGTTCGAGCCTTCCTCCGGCACGACATAGTCCAGACTCTCGTTCTCCGACATAATCTCGGATGCATCGCCGGACCAGACGACGCCAACCGCCGCCTCTTCCCCGGCCAACAGCATCTTGATCTCGTCGCCGACAATCGCTTTAATGTTCGGCGTCAGCGTGCTCAGCTTGCGCTTGGCTTCCTGCAGATGCTCCTCGTTCGTATCGTTAAGCGAGTAGCCCAAGCTGTTCAAGCCGAATCCCATAACCTCGCGCGCCCCGTCCACAAGCAAAATCTGATTGCGCAGCTCTTCGTCCCACAGGTCGTTCCAGCTCTCGAACGTCTGCCCTTCTCTCAGCAGCGTCGGATTGTAGATAATGCCGACCGTGCCCCAGAAATAAGGAATCGAATATTCATTCTCCGGATCGAAGCCCAGACCAAGAAAACGTTCATCGATATTCACCAGATTCGGAAGCTTGGAGTGGTCGATCGGCAGCAACAGCTTTTCTTCCTTCATCTTGCTGATCGCATACTCCGAAGGAATCGCGATGTCGAACACCGTGCCGCCCTGCTCAATCTTCGTCATCATCGCTTCGTTGGAATCGAACGTCTGATAGATCACCTTGATCCCCGTCTCCTCCTCGAATTCGGCGATCAAGTCCGGATCGATATAATCTCCCCAGTTGAAAATCGTAATGGTATTTCCACCCGAATAGCCCTGCGACGAATTGAGCTGCGACGTCCAGTACATCAGCCCGAGCGCTACCGCAAACACGCCCGCAAACAACCTGACCAGCTGCTTCATGGCTGAACGACCCCCCACTTCGTCTTGCGGTTGTCGCCGCGCCGGGTCAAGAAATAGTAGCCGAGCACGAGCGTAATCGTAAACAAGAAGATGAGCGTCGACAGCGCATTAATCGAAGGCGAGATGCCTTGGCGCGCCCGCGAGTAGATTTCCACCGACAGCGTCGTATAGCCGTTGCCCGTGACGAAGAACGTTACCGCGAAGTCGTCCAGCGAATAGGTGAGCGCCATGAAGAAGCCCGCGAAAATCCCCGGTCGGAGGAACGGGATAATGACCTTCGTGAGCACGCCCCAACCGCTCGCGCCCAAATCCCGGGCGGCGTCGATCAGCGTCGGACTCATCTCCTGCAGCTTCGGCAGCACCATCAGTACGACGATTGGCACGCTGAACGCAATATGCGACAGCAGCACGGAAGTAAAGCCGAGCTGAATGCCCAGCATCGTGAAGAAAATCAGGAACGAGGCGCCGATAATGACGTCCGGGCTGACGATCAGCACGTTGTTCATCGCCAGCAGCGAGTTGCGCTGTCTGATTTTCCGCACCCGCTGGATGGCGAGCGCGCCGATCACGCCGAGAATCGTGGAGATCGCCGACGACAGCAGCGCGATGACGACCGTATTCAGCACAATGATGAGCAGGCGCGTATCCTGGAACACTTCCTCGTACCATTCCAGCGTAAAGCTTTCGAAGCCGTGCATCGTGCCCGCGCTGTTGAACGAATAGTACATGAGATAAAGAATCGGCGCATACAAAATGACGAACACGGCGACCAGATACACATTGGCGAGCTTTCCGTTTTTCATTTTCATCGGATTCGATTCCTCGCTCCCCGGTTGCCGGTCATCAGCATAATGACGGCCATGACAATAATGAGCAGCACGGCGATCGCCGAGCCCATGCCCCAATCCTGCGTCACGAGAAAATGCTGCTCGATCGCCGTGCCCAACGTCACGACGCGATTGCCCGCGATGAGCCGGGTGATCATGAATAGCGACAGCGCCGGAATGAATACGGCCTGGCAGCCCGCCTTCACTCCTTCAAGCGTCAACGGAAACACCACGCGGCGGAACGTCATCCACGGCGATGCTCCCAAATCCCGAGAAGCGTACAGCAGCGACGGATTGATCTCCTCCAACGCGTTATAGATTGGCAGGATCATAAACGGAATGAAAATATAGACCGACACGAACACGAAGCTGAAGTCGGTAAACAAAATCTGCTGCGTGCCGATGCCGACGGCTTCGAACACCGCATTGACGAAGCCGTACGTCCCGAATAGGCCGATAAAAGCGTAGGTTTTCAGCAACAGGTTGATCCAGCTTGGCACGATGATCAGCAGCAGCCAGAGCTGCTTGTGCTTCGTCCGCGTCAGCCAATACGCCGTCGGATACGCGACCAGCAGCGAAAACGCCGTAATCAGCAGCGCGTACCAGAACGAATTAAACGTCATGCGCAAATAGACCGGGGTTAGAAACTTCTCAAAATTTCCCCAAGTAAAGTTGCCATCGACATCGAAAAACGAATTGTAAACGATCAGCACGATCGGAGTCGCAACAAACAGCACCATCCACGCCGCGTACGGAATAAGGTAGAGATTCCGCGTCCGGGTCATCGACTGTCACCAGCGGCGCCCGCCTGCGCAGGATCCGAGTAAGCTTCGAGCCGCTTGTCGAACTCCTCCTCCGTCTCGCCGAAGCGCATGACGTGGATTGCTTCCGGATCGAAACGCAGCCCGATGCTGCTGCCGACGACCGCCTTCTTCGTCGAATGGACGAGCCATTCGTTGCCGGCCTTGTCGTAGCCGCTAATCTCGTAATGGACTCCGCGAAACAGTTGGCTGTCGACCTTGATCTCCAGATTGCCCTGCTCCGGCTCCGTGATCTCCAGGTCCTCCGGACGGATCATGATTTCCACCGGCTCGTTCGGGGAGAAGCCTTGGTCCACGCAATCGAACTGCTTCCCGGCGAATTCCGCCCGGAAGTCGGCTATCATGCGTCCCGGCACGATGTTCGATTCGCCGATGAAGTCGGCCACGAACCGGTTGATCGGCTCGTCGTAGATGTCCGTCGGCGTGCCGCTCTGCTGGATATCCCCTTCGTTCAGCACGAAGATTTCGTCCGACATCGCCAACGCCTCCTCCTGGTCGTGCGTGACGAATACGAACGTGATGCCGAGCCGCCGCTGCAGCTCCCGTAGCTCGTACTGCATCTCGGTTCGCAGCTTCAGGTCTAGCGCCGATAGCGGCTCGTCCAACAGCAGCACCTCCGGCTCGTTGACGATTGCCCGGGCGATCGCCACCCGCTGGCGCTGCCCCCCGGACATCTCCGTAATTTCGCGATCCTCGTAGCCCTCCAGGTTCACGAAGCGCAGCGCTTCCTTCACTTTGTCGGCGATGACGGCATTTTTCAGCTTCTTGATGCGCAAGCCGAAAGCGACGTTCTCAAACACGTTCAGGTGGGGAAACAACGCGTAATCCTGGAATACCGTATTCACTTGACGCTTGTCCGCCGGAACGTTGTTGATCACCTTGCCATTGAAGTAAATGTTCCCTTCCGTCGGTTGAATAAACCCCGCAATCAAGCGCAGAATCGTTGTTTTCCCGCATCCAGATGGCCCGAGCAGCGTGTAGAACTTGCCTCGCTCGATCTCGAAGCTGACCCGGTTCAGCACCGTACTCCGATCGTATTGCTGCTTCACGCCCTCGAACCGAATGATCGTCTTGTCCGTCATCTCCGATTATCGTCCTCTTTTCCGGGCTATCTATCGCCTCTAATCAATTGACTTCATTATACAAAATTATTACTCAAAATAAATGCGGATGGCCGTCTTGTCGTCAGCGACTTTAAGTCGCGTATATTTGCCCTGCTGCGATTCGTCGTATTCGTTGGCAATCAGCCAGTCGACATAACCGGACAAGCCCTTCTCGTCGATCAGCGCAACCATATCGGACATCGAGGGGGCCGGCTCGCCGGACTTGCGGGGCAGGAACAGGCCGTCCGTCAATACAAGAAGAGAGGATAGCTGGATCCGATTGAGTCCCCCGTGCTCAACGTAATGCTCCAGCTCGGGCTCGCCGTTCAGAATCGCGTAGCCTTCCGAAGTATTCGTCTTCAGCCGATTTTGCTTGATCGTCTCGTACACGCACGAGCGGACTTCGTCCGGGGGCAAGCCCTCCTTCGAGTACCGTTCCCAGAGAAGGCGCGACTTCTCGTCGAAATGATCGACTTGATCGTGCGTCACCGTACGAACCGTACCGTCCTTGTAGACGGCCACCAACATGCAATCCCCTGTCTGAGCGTACTCGATCTGATGCTCGCCGATGCGAACGACAACGATTCCCGCCGCCCACAGCGCATTTTTATCGTTCACGTCGACTCCGCGTTCCAGCATCGCCGTCCGAATCCGCTCATTGGCCTTTAGCACCAAGCTTCTCAGAGGCGCGCAGCCGGCCGGCAATTCCGAAGTCTCGAATACTTCCTTGGCGATCCGCGAGGCCAGATAGCCTCCCGTCTCAACGCCGACGGCGCTCGACAGCGAGGTCGCCCCGTCCAGCACGCCGTAGATCCGCTCCCGCTCGTTCAGAATGAGAGCGTCCTCGTTCCATTCGTTGCACCCTTGCACAGTAAGATGTTCGATTTTCATATCGTATCCCTCCGCTCGTTCAATCTCTCTCTACCTTAGCTTGCAGAGACCTAGATTAAACTATAACAACAATCCATGTAAAATAGGCTCGAAACTTGTCACGCAGGCGTAAATTATGGGGAAATCAATCCAAAGAGCGGAGTCAGGCAATCGCTTACTGGCTGCAAAATTGTTTATACTAAGAAGATCTTTTTCTTATCATATTTTGTAGCTACTCAGCATCAAATTATGGACCAATTAGAAAAGGTTTTACCTAATCATAAATTCATGAAGTTTACTCGTGATCCCCCCTGGATTCTCAATATATAAATGGGTACTGGTCCATATCGAAAGAATTGGCAGGAGCGATTTATGGTAAGTCTGTGGTCAGCAAGGATAAAACAGCCTTTGTAATACTCATATGCATGAATTGCATGATAGATAAAATCAATTGGGCCGCCTATGTGTCCATTGAAAAATGATAATATTTATTTGTATTTTGAAAAAAGTAGAGCCCTCCACTTTGTTTTGCATGGAGGACTCGTTGACCACCGCTGGGGATCAGGCGAGATCAATGAAATTAATTCATTAGTCTTAGGTTGTGGTAGGTGGTAATAAATGAATATGAATTTAGAGCTTCATTACCTTTTCCAATACTAGACTAGCATTTTTCATATTGGATCAATTTATAAATTAAGGTGGAAATTGGGAGATATAAATGTATTGATTAATGAAAAAAGAGGATGGCTAGCTCACCCTCGGTCGCTCTAACATCAATCATTAACTATGCTTTTCATGTTTGTGATTTGCTAAAGTCTTACCAGCTTTACTCTTTGTGGATTTAGATGAGCTTTTGCTCGAGAGTGCTTTTCCAGCAGCTCCAACTTTTCCTCCACTATGTTTAGCCATTTACCTCACCTCCTTATAGTATTAATTATTTGTTTTTTCGTAAATGCAAACTATGAAAGGGAATCACATTGTCGATTTTTAATGTTCCTTCAGGAAGATCAAGCAAATATTCCACTTCTTCTGAATTAAGGCTTAGGTTGTAACTAAAAGATAATTCATCCAAAAACTCTTTCGGAGTAAATACTTTTTCATCCAGTAGCATTTGAACTGCCGTTTTTAATAGCGAAGGCTGTGCGGTAATTAAAACATCATCCAATGGTTCTTCTTTTCTCATTCCCCTGCGTTGTAGTACTCGCATCATCATTTGGTAATCGTCATAAGAAATTACATCTAAGGTATACGCTCTTCGTATCATTGCGGCTATAGAAACTTTCCACTTCCTTTTTAATTCTGTATAGTAAGGAATACTAGTGGGTCTCTGCTTGACATCGAAGTAGAAGGTATCCTTAGGAAGAAGAAAAGCAGAAGCAAAGTTGTTTGCTTCGTTTTCCCTTTCCTTAAATTCGTCCTTTGATAACATCTCAATATCTTCGCTCCATTCATGCATACAAATATGTCCTAATTCATGAGCGATATCAAAATGTAGTCTAGCTGCCGAAGTTTTATTGTTAGAATAACCAATTGTGTAGACGCTATTACCATCTACATCAATCATCTGACTAAAAGCATCGATATTATCAGTAGAGGTTTCAAAAGAAGTTATTACAATACCTCTTTGTTCTGTTTCGTAAATAAGGTTTTCAATTGGACGATTCCCCAAGCCCCAATCTTCTCGCAATTTTTCTGCGGCATCTTCTGGAGATGTATTGCCTGAAATCACAGGTAGTTTAGTTTCAGGAAAATCAATATATTCTTTTAGAAAAGAATATATTGCAGATACAAATTCCATTTTTTGAATTTGTTCATAACGATATTTTTTATTTGTAGTCAATAGTGCCCGAAAATAAGTAGAGCCAACATTTAGCATCCTATCTTGCTCATAAAAGAACTTAACAGGGAATCTGAGGACATCTGACATTTTTTCAACGACTGCCGGATCAGGACTGTCAATTTTCTTGTTCTCGTACATAGAAACAGTTTGTCTTTGACATTCAAGGTGTTCAGCAAGTTCTGCAACAGTTAACCCCCTGTATATTCGGGCCTTTTTCAGTCGTTCACCATTAAAAACCTGCTTTGTGCGCATTTTAATCTACCTCTCTGAACTAACTTAATTAATTTTCATTCCCGGATTGCTTTTCAATTTCTGGCTTCTTGACCTCAAAATTGCGTTTTTTGCGTTCATTGGCTTTAGCAGAGAGTTTTAATCCACGCCCAGGATTATTAGACGGAGCGGAGAATTCGTCTGAAGAATCCATAACGATGCTAACGTTGGTCGAGATATATGTATCCCAGCCTTCTTCACAAACAATATCCATGTTCTTATCAATCATTACTGCCCGTATGGACGATAGCTCAAACCCTTTACTTTTAAACAATATAAGAGCATGTCGTTTAACAACTGATTCTTCTATTTGTAGATCAATTAATATTTTTTGAACAACTTTCCGCATACTTTCTTTATCCGGAAATTGAAAAGGGAACAAAGATAACTGACCGATGGGCGCCACAAGATCAGGATTTAACACATCAATTAGACAATCTACATAGTTAGGATTGGCCCTTTTGTGAACATTTTTGTGTAGTTCTTCGTAACGGCTTTCACGCATGCATGTAAATAAGATTCCTGTCTTCTCCTCATAAACGGGAACCATTTCCCAAGAACCACGTTTAGTTACATTTGCGACGCAAGATACTCCAGGCATTCTATTATAAAGATTAGTATTTAGGAAATCCCATATTCTTGTAGGAGCACTATTCTTAGTTACTAAGCCACGAAGATCTTCTTTTATATCATCTTCGACAGCATCTTGAACACAACTAACTACTTTAGAGATGAATAACGGGTCACAGACCAAAGTATCTTTTCCCTTTTTCATGTTGACACCTCTGAACATGTTTTTCTTTAAAGATAGGCTTTTTAAAACAAAGTGTCAAGTATGATCGTCTTATCTTATTTTTTCGGATTATATTATGGTCGAATATATTTAACTGAAAAAAATAATGGATTGAGAAAGGGAGAATCTCTAACCTGTAATAAAATTAAATAGCTCATTGAAACTATTTCAATTTATTTTAGAAAGATTTTTTGATGTTTAAGTAGTGGGATTTTCAGGTGCTTCCTCGCATTTGAGTTAAATACTACGCATCATTTAAGAGATTTGGCGATTTATCGGGGAGGAAAGCGGATGTATCGGCATTCATACACTTTCTGGAAGATCTTCTCGCTGCGTACCCGACTGGAAAAATTGCACTTACTTTGGATAATAGCCGCACCCATCATGCGACAGCGTTACAGCCATTTCTCCATCCATTGCAGCAGGGCCTAGTCATCAGTGGCACCCCACCAATGCCACATTTACCAACAAAGTAGCATTCCGGAGTCCCCCCCCCTATAAAGTGAAAAGAGAACCCGCCAGCTCCCTGCCAGCGGATTCTTCTGTTCCCTATTACGCCACACCCTCAGCCGAGCCCAGCTGCAATTGATACATAGCGAAATACTTGCCACCCTGTTGCATTAGCTCGTCGTGGTTGCCGCGCTCTACGATCTTGCCGCGGTCCAGCACAAGAATCTGGTCGGCCGCGCGGATCGTCGACAGTCGGTGCGCGATGACGAACGTCGTCCGGCCGCGCTTCAGCACATCAAGCGCCGCTTGGATGATCGCTTCCGTCTCGGTGTCGATGCTAGCCGTCGCCTCGTCGAGAATCAGAATCGCCGGATCGAACGCCAGCGCCCGAGCGAAGGAGATCAGCTGTCGCTGTCCGGCGGACAGCGTGCTGCCCTTCTCGATGACCGGCTCGTCAAGGCCGCCGGGCAGCTGCATGAACATCTCGTACGCGCCGACGTCGCGAAGCGCCTGCTCCACCTTCTCGCGCGTGATCGACGGATCGTCAAGGCTGACGTTCGACGCGATCGTTCCCGTGAAGAGGAACGGATCTTGAAGCACGATACCCATGTGCTGTCGAAGCTGCTGCTTCGACAGCTCCCTTACGTCGATGTCGTCGATCGAGATCGTGCCGCGCTCCACGTCGTAGAAGCGGAACAACAGGTTGAGTATCGAGCTTTTGCCCGAGCCCGTATGACCGACCAGTGCAACCGTCTCGCCCTGCTTAGCGGTGAACGAGATGTTCTTAAGCACGTCCTCGCCCGGCTTGTAAGCGAACGAAACCTCTTTGAACTCGACATTCCCTTTGTAGCGCTCCAGCTTGGCGTTGGAAACTTTGATCCCCGGCTCATCAAGCAGGGAGAACACCCGCTCCGCCGATACCCGCGCCACCTCCAGGTTGGACAGCTGGTTGACGATCCCGACAATTGGCTGCATCATCCGGTTCATATAATCGATAAATGCGTACAGTACCCCGACCGTTACGGCCGCTCCCAGCCAGTCTCCGGCAAACATCCAGACCACCGCCATAAACAGCACGTTCCGCAGGACGTTGACCAGGTTATGAGAGGTGATGGAGTTAAGAGATAGCAGTTTGTTCTGGTATTTGAAGTATTCGTCGTTCATTTCGTGGAACTCGCCCATCGTTTCCTTTTCCTTGCGGAAGGCTTGGATGATCGGCATCCCTTGAATCGACTCGTTAATCATGCCGTTGATGTCGCTCAGTCGCGAGCGAATGACATGATTGTACTTGGCCGCAAACTTGCGGTAGACGATAATCCAGACGTACAGGATCGGAACGAACGGCAGCGCGATCAGAGCCAGATTCGTATCCAGCACGAACACCGCGCCGAGGATCGCGACGATGTAGATGATGCCGGAGAAGAAGTTCGCCAGCACCGATACATACAACTCGCGGATCGCTTCCGTATCGTTCGTCACCCTGGCCACGACTTTGCCCGCGGGCAGATTGTCGAAGTATTGCACCGGCAGGCGCTGCAGATGCCGGAACACATCGTTGCGCATCTGGCGTACGATCCGGTTCGCGGATACTTGCAACAGCAGCCTCTGCCAGTAAGCGAGCACGCCGCCGAGCAGCAGCAAGCCGATATAGGTAATCGCCAGCAGGAAAATGCTGCGGAACTCCGGCTTGTAGAAATCGTAAACCTCGTCCTTCGTGAGCTTCGCTGCGGGGTAGCTCAGGACGGTGCCGTCCTCTCTAGCGATCGTAAGCACGCCATCCGCGAAAGTCCGTTTGCCGGTATTCGGAATATCCGCTGCATCTACAAAATAATAGCTGCGGCCCGATTGCAGAATACGGACCTCTTCCCCTTTTGTCTCGCCCGACGAGAAATGATCCTCCCGTTTATACCATCCCTTCCCGTAAGGGACGGCGTATTTCTCATCCTGCTTCGTTTCGTACCAAGGCTTCTCAATGCCCATAATATTCGTATCGATCATTCGCTTGGCCAAGAACGGCCCGACCAGCTCGACGCCGACTGCCAGCAGCAGCAACGCCAGCGCCAGTAGAATCGGCCTCTTATAGTTCCAGGCGTATCTGAACAACCTTTTCCCGTTAACTCCCATTTCGATGCTTCACCCGCATTCCTTGTTTAATTCTCTACGACCGAAGCCAGTTGCTGCCGATCGTACTGCTCTTTATACCATCCGCCCAATTGGAGCAGTTGTTCGTGTGTTCCCTCTTCGGAAATCCGGCCTTCGTCGAGAACGACAATCCAGTCGGCGTGCTGCACGGCGGACAGCCGGTGCGTCGCGATGATCGTCGTCTTCCCGGCCCGCTCGGTGCGAATGCCCTCCAGAATTTCCGTCTCCGTCTTCGCGTCGACCGCCGACAGCGCATCGTCCAGCATGAGAACTTCCGGATCGGAGATGACCGCCCGCGCGATGCTGACCCGCTGTTTCTGTCCTCCCGACAACGCTACGCCCTTCTCGCCGACGAGCGTCTCCAGTCCGTCCGGCAGGAACGCCACGTCCTTGCGGAACGAAGCCAACTCCAGCGCCCGGTTCAACCGCGCTTCGTCGCCCGCTTCATCCTTCGTACCGAACCAGATGTTCTCGCGGATCGTCTTGCTGAACAGAATCGGCTGCTGCGGAACGTAGCCGATCCAGCCGCGGAGCCGGTTCAGTTCGACCTCGGTCACCGGCACTCCGCCGACCGTCAATTCGCCAGCGCCCATCGGATACTCGCGAAGCAGCTGTTTAAGCAGTGTTGTTTTCCCGCTTCCCGTGCGGCCGACGACGCCAAGCGTTTGCCCGCGGCATAGAGTGACGGAAACGTCGACGAGATTGTCGATGGACGAAGAAGGGTAGCGGAACGTAACACCGTTGAAAACAATCGATTCCGGCACCTCAACCTCTATCGGGTCCTCCGCATCCGTGACGTTCGGTTTCACGCCAAGCGTCTCGCTGATCCGATCGAGCGACGCATTGCCTCGCTGCATAATGTTAATCAGCTCTCCGATGGCGAACATCGGCCAGATAAGCATGCCGAGGAACATGTTAAACGATACCATCTCGCCGAGCGTAATATCTCCTTGGAACACCAGCACCGCTCCGTAGCACAGACCGATCAGGTAACTGGCACCCACCAGTATTTTGACGGTCGGCTCGAATAGCGCATCGATCTTGGCGACGCGAATGTTGTTTTCCAGAACGTGATCGGCAGACTCGCTGAACCGCTTGCGGTCGGCCTGCTCCTGCACGAACGCTCGAATGACGCGCACACCTGATACCGATTCCAACACCTGGTCGTTCAGATTGCCGAAAGCATCCTGAGCCTTCATGAACCGATCGTGAATCTTCTTGCCGAAATGCTGCATCAGCAGCGCCATGATCGGAAGCGGCAGCAGCGCGGCCAGCGTCAGCTTCCAACTGATCGTACCCGCCATGACGATGAGGATCGTCAGCATGAACAGCGTCGAATCGATCAGCGTCAATATCCCGAAACCGGCCGTCACCGCCACCGCGCCGAGATCGTTCGTCGCTCGCGCCATCAAGTCTCCCGTTCGGTTGCGCTCGTAGAACGTCGGGCTCATTTTCAGAAAATGCCGCATTAGCCGCGAACGCAATTTCCGCTCCAGTACGAACGCCCCACCGAACAATTGATAGTGCCAAATGTAGCTCAGCCCGTAGCTGGCAACCGTCAGACCGCCCCAGAAGAGCATCAGCTCCACCAATCTGCCTGCCGTCAGCGTCTCTTCCTGAATCCCGTCGATCGCCACTCCGATCAGCTTCGGAGGAACGATATCGATGATGCCAACGATTGTCAGCAGGACGATCGCAACCGTGTACCTTTTCCAGTGCATTTTGAAAAACCAGCTTAACTTCTTCAGTACGATAAACATCTATAAACTCACACCCTTCTCGATAAGACGTCTTGCCGCCCAATGACGAACAAGCCGTCGCACAACCTTGTGAACAAAAAAGGCATACCGCCCGTAAGCGATACGCCTTCGAGGATGATGACTCATCCTCCATCGCCAACGGAGCTTATGTCGACTTGTCAAAGACCGCCGCAATTGCTCCGAAAGCGATAAAAAAGGCGCACGATTACGTCACGTAACCATGCGCCCTGCCGCTAAAGCTAGAAGAATCCGCCATTCTTCCAGCTTTAGCAGTCGTTTGCGAGAGGGTTACGGGAATGAATGCCGACAACACCGCCATGATTGGCGATGAATCCAGTAAAGTGACCGTTTCTCATTTCCGTACCCCCCCTTTCCGTTCATTAAGAATCTATTTGACACTTTAACATCGGCCCCCGAGCACTGTCAACAGGCTAACGTAAAATAACTTGAATTTTTTTACTTCCGTTCTTATCGAGTCGAGAGAGGCTGAAACAACAGTTGGACTCTATCTTAATCCGGCTATAATAGAGTTAGTTGAAGAACGGGAGAGAGCCAACCTTGATTACCTATCCGGATTCCCATGGTCGTACTATTTCGGAGCTATGCTTATTGGCCGGAAAAATTATATTGCAGAGCGGCGGGGAGACGCAGCGGGTCGAGGATACGATGACCCGGATTGCCGCGGCCAACGGATTTCCCAAATCGCAATGCTATGTGACGCCGACAGGGCTTTTTTTCGACCTCGGCGGAGCGAATCCCGTCACCCGGTACGTTCGTATTTCGGAACGATCGACCGACCTGAGCAAGGTGACCCTCGTCAACGAGGTCTCCCGCAAAATCAGCCTTGGCGAGCTGAACGCCGAAGACGCGCTGGCGCGGCTCCAGCATATCGAGCGGGCGCGCGTCGTCTACCCGGCTTGGCTGCAGATCGCCTCGGCCGCGGTGGCGAGCGGCTGCTTCCTCATCATGTTCAAGGGGGGCTGGAGCGACTTCGTTCCGGCCATGCTGGCGGGAGGCATTGGATTTGCTTTGCTGCTTCTGCTTCATCGACTCGTGCAGATCAGATTTTTCGCCGAGTTTCTATCCGCGACAATTATCGGAGCACTGGCGATTGCATTCGTTCACACAGGCTTCGGGCATGAGCTCGATCGAATCATTATCGGTTCGGTCATGCCGCTCGTCCCGGGATTGCTCATAACGAATGCCGTACGCGATCTGATGGCCGGGCACCTGGTATCCGGGCTGTCTAAGGGGGCCGATGCGCTGCTGACGGCTTCGGCGATCGGCGCGGGCATTGCCGTCATGCTGTCCGCATGGAGCTAGAGAGGAGGAACCGCGTATCATGACAACCCTATTTGAACAGCTGGCGACGAGCTTCGTGGCTTCGGCGGCGTTCGGCCTGATTTTTAACGTGCCTAAGCGCGGCCTCGTACAGTGCGGCATCGTCGGCATGCTCGGCTGGGCGCTATATGTCGTGCTGACGCAGCAAGCCGTGAACGCCACGATCTCTACCCTGATCGCTGCCGGCTGCGTCGCCGTGCTGAGCCAGATTATGGCCAAGCTGTACCGGATGCCGATCATCGTATTTAACGTATCGGGCATCATTCCGCTTGTTCCCGGAGGGCTGGCTTACAACGCGATGCGCAGCGCCGTGGAGAACGAGTTCGACGCCGCCCTGCAATCGGGCATGCAAGCCTTCATGCTCTCCGGCGCGATCGCCATGGGACTTGTTCTGTCCGAGGTAATCAACCAGGCCATTCGCAGGTCTCGCTTATAGTTAAAAAAGGTACGCCATCCCCTAACAGGAGAAGCGTACCTTTATCCCCGCTCACACGACCAATATTTCCGCCGGATTGCCGCACCACTCGCAGTGCTCGGGCGCAGTCCAGGCGGAGAACGCCGTCGTCTGGAGATTCACCAAATCCGGCGCGTCCTCGTATTCGTCCACAAATTTATCAATTGCCAATTCCACGTGCTCCCGGCATACGCAATACATTCCGTTAGTCCCTTCAGTTCGCATCGTCTGCTTTGTACTCCAAGTCCGCGCTTCTCCGCTACTCCTGCGCATCCGCTTTTTCCGTCAACTTCACGTCTAGTGTGTGCTTCTTGCCATCGCGGTAGTAGGTGACCTTCAGCGAATCCCCGATTTTCTTGGAATGATACAAATATTTGCGAAGATCCAGTGTGCTCCCTATCGCCGTGCTGTCCAGAGCGATAATAATATCGTTGAACTTCAGCCCCGCATCCAGAGACGGACCTACCGCCTCCAGCACGATCACGCCTTTGGTCACTCCTTTGGGAACGACCGGCTCCGCAGGCTCGAAGGCCTCGCCATCTGTCTCTTCGCGCGGCTCGCCGGTATCCTCGGATCCCTCTTCCTCGTCCGGATCATCCAGGCCGTTCATCTCTATGCCGTCCAGGTAGTAGCCGAGATTCATCGTATAGACGCCCAAATATGGACGAGACACTTTGCCCTTCTCCATCAAGGCGTTCAACACGGGAACCGCCTGATCGATCGGAATCGCGAAGCCGATGCCCTCGACTCCTCGATCGGCCACCTTCATGCTGTTGATCCCGACCAGCTTGCCGTTCAGGTCGACCAAAGCTCCGCCGCTATTGCCTTGATTGATCGCAGCATCCGTCTGGATGACCTCCTGCTCCCAATCGTAATTGCCGTCCTGGTTGATCGATACCGGAATGATCCGCTTCGTCGACGAGACGATTCCCTGGGTCAGCGAATCCCCGAAGCCCAGCGGGTTGCCGATCGCAATCACCATCTCTCCGACGCGAAGCTTATCCGAGTGCCCCAGCTCCACGACCGTATTGATTCCGTCCGCCCCTACCTCCAGCACCGCCAGATCGGTAATGATATCCTTGCCGACGATGGTTGCCTTTTTCCGCTCCCCGCCAACCAGTACGGCTTGAATTTCCCCTGCGTCCTGAATAACATGGGCATTCGTAATAATATAGGCCTTATCGCCCTGCTTCTTGAAAATAACGCCCGAGCCCATGCTCGTATTGTACGGCAGCTCGCCTTCCTCGAAATCCCCGGCTTCCTGCAGCTCCAGCGCCTGAGTTGTCAAGTTGATGATGCTGACGACAGCCGGCCTTACTTTCTCGGAAGCGGAAATAATCCTCTCCGACGTCTCGACGTACGATTGCCCCCCGGCGATCGCCGGCATCGACTCCGGCTCGGGGCTTCTTCCGCCGCCTCCCCATAGCAGGAAAAGCGCAGCAACGAGCACTGAGCTGGTCAGCGACGAGATCAGCGCGATTCTAAGCGTCGATCCGGGGCGTAAGCCCGAAGCCCGCGAACTCCCGCGCGGCCAATATCGCGAGCGGCGCCTGACTCGCGTAGAATAGAAATCATCATCGAACAAACCCATCGCCCTGCACCGTCCTTCTCCGGAAAGCCGCTCGCTCCCATTCTCTCCGCTGCGAACTTCCTCTATATCTATTCTAGCTGATCGCGGCCAATCTAATCATGCAAAGCTGAAATTCATAGGAATGTTTCTTAGGGTTTTGACTAGAATAGTAATAGAATACAGGTGGACAAGCAAGTGATTTCCTCTCATCATCTCTATGTAAAGAAAGGAAGATTAGCCAATGAAAACTGCGGAATTCGGTTGGCAATTTCTCGACCTTGCCTCTCAGGTGTCCGATATGAAGCACGACAACTACAAACAGCTTCTCGCGCTTAGCACGCTGATCGAGCTTCTGGTCGACAAGGGCATTCTGACCCCGGAGGAAATCAGGCAGAAAGCTTCCGAAATGGAGACCGAGCTGAATCGGCAGCTTCTATTGTAACTTCAGGGCTTCAGGCTGTTTTATCCTACGATATCCCATGCCGTCGGGCGATCGTAGTAGGTATCGCAAAGTGCAAACTCATGCTTATGAAAGAAAAATCCGTTGTTCTCTAATACTGTATTCACGGTAAGTTTGGCTAAATCCATCAAGTTGTGCTCCTGACTAAGATGCGCCAGATAAACCCGCTTCAGCCTTCCGGTCAGCAGGCTGCACAGCGCCTCGCCGGCCGCTTCGTTGGAGAGGTGCCCCATGTCTCCGAGAATGCGCCGCTTCGTATTCCACGGGTATCGGCCCATTCGCAGCATGTTCACATCATGATTCGATTCGAGCACCATCACGTCCGAATTTTGCAGCTGTCTCATCACCTTGTCGCTGACATATCCGAGATCGGTCGCCAGGCTCAGCTTCGCTCCTCCGGATTGAAAGCAGTAGCCTACCGGTTCCGCCGCATCGTGCGAAATGGCGTAGGATTCGATTCTTAAATCGGCAAGCTCCATGACGCTATCGGTCGGGAGAATTCTCCGGTTCTCTTCGGGAATGTCTCCAACCGACTTCATCATGGCTCCCCACGTTTTCTCGTTGGCGTAGATCGGCAGCCGATGCTTGCGCGCGAATGCCCCCAAGCCGCGGATATGATCGGAATGCTCGTGCGTCACGAAGATGGCGTCGAGCTCCCGTGCGGCAAAGTCTCTTTCTGTCATCAGCTCTTCTATTTTCTTGCCGCTAAGTCCGACATCGATCAATACGCTCGCCGCATCCGTGGATACGACGGTTGCATTGCCTGTCGAACCGCTGGCCAGCACCGTAAATCGAAGTCCCATAATCGCCTTCTGTTCCTCTCCCCGGCTTTACGCCGTTTCTCCCCAATTCGTCCAACTACGGATTTGCCGGCGCGTCGCTCTTCTCCACCGTAACCTCGGCGCTGATCGCGTTCACGTAATACACATCTTCCCCGTTTTCCAGCAATATCCTCCAGGACGGCGTCGAGACCTGCTCTTCCAGCTCATCGAAAATTTCCCCATGGTACCCGAGCCGAATCTCCTTAATGACCGATCCCGCAGGCAGATTTCTCTCGATGACTTTAGCCAACGCCTTGGCCGCCGAAAGCACCTGCTGATCTTTGGCGCCGGCAAGCGGCTTGATTTCGACCAGTTCCTGCGTATAGGCCCGAATTCTCTGGTCGCTGTAGAATAAATTCAGATGGATATCGAACATCGGCCAGCCGCCCTCCATCCGGTTAAAAACGAAGTAGAAGCCTTCCCGGCTTCCGGGCTGGTCGAGCGCATACTTGTCCAACTCCGGGATGACGCCGCCTAGCACCTTTAACAATTCTTCGCCGAATACGATGCGCGTCTCCGGAGGCGATACAATCTGCTTCCCCGCGGCCACGTCGTGCGTCGCCGACTGTTTAAAGATGTAGCTGATTTCGCGCATGTTCGGAGTCTCGGTCGGAATTTTAGCATTGTCGGCAACTTGGATGTTGTTTTCTCGCATAAACTGAATCGTCTCCGGGGGAAGGGACGTCCAGTTGGCCGTCGTATTCAGTCGTTCGCGCCACTCGGTCCACAGCTGATAACCCAATACGATATTCAGCAGCAAAAAGGATACGATCAGCACGTTCTTGGCCCGTCTCCAGTCCATCCCTCTCCTCCTTCCTCGCCTCTTCTACGGTTTACTTCTTCGTTCCTTCGGCCAAAATCGAATCGGCCACGATCATGACCTCCCCGCTCGCGAGCCGTACCGCCCACACCGGGGTCAGAATCATCTTGTCCTCTTTCTTTTCCGGACGAAAGGCCGGGAACAGCGCCTCGACCTTCCCTCCGGCCGACTCCAGAATCGCACGCAGCTCGCTGCCGCCGGGCAGCTTCCTGACCTTCTTGTTCACTACCTCGCGGTCAAGCATAATCAACGATCGGGCATAAGAAGTGACCAATCCCCGCTGCAGCGTCATCTGGATATAGCCGAAATTCATCGCGGTCCCCGACACGATCGGGACATCGCGGTAATATTGCTGAAACCGGATGTTGCCGTTGTTGTCGACCGGGTCGTTCCCATGGGCCAGAGCGTACTTGGAATTCCCTCCTCCGTTCTGATCGGAATTCCAACCTCCATGCTGATTAACGAAGCTGACGGCGGCGATCACGTTCTCGACGAGTTCATCGGCGCCCTCGGTCGGCGCGATCGGGTCCGTATAGGAAAGCCATGTGCCCTCCTGCTCGATCTTCATCGCCCGTTTGGCGTCGTTGTAGAACGCGCCGCTCGGGATCGCCCGCACACTGCTCGCGTCGAATAGAAAATTATCCTGCATCTGTTCCGCCGTATAGCGATCGTAAGGCACTTCCATGCTCAGCATCCGGGAGACCGGATGCTCCGGAATGTAGATCTCTTCGCCAAAGACGACATAGGAGTCCCAGTACTGCCCGAAGCCGACATAGCCCTCCACATCCAAGACGGCTAAGTCCGCTTTCTGAGCTTCATATACGTTGCGGCCGTCCGAGCTGAAGAAGTACGTCCGGACTTCGTCGCGAAGCTTGCTCGTATAGATCCAGATCCGGTCAATCGAATCGCGAGAGAACAGGAAATCTCCGTCAATTTTGAATAATCGCTGCAGCAGCTCGAACGGAATCGCCCGGCCGAAGCGCAGCTCGATTCCCTGGTTCTCCCGGGCAATCTGATCCCAATCAACGGATCTTATCGAGTCCCGCTGCAAGCTTTTGAACTCGCGGCTGCGCAGCTTCTCCAGAATCAGATTGTAGTACGGAACGGTGCTCGGATAGAACACGGTATGCCTGTCCTCTCCCAGATGAACGACAAGCTGCTCTGGGAAGATTAGATCCTTCACCTCTGACTCTGTGCCAAGCGGTTCCGTCTTTACGTAATCCAGCTCGGTCTTCACCTTCGCCTCCAAGAAAGGCTTGCTGTAGGCCAGCAAATAACTTTGATAGAGGCTGACCACGACGAGCAGGAACAGCAGCACCGATTTGCCTTTCTCGATCATGCGCTCTCACTTCCTTCCGGCACGATCGGCAGCTGCACGGTCACGACGGTTCCGACGTTCGACTCGGAGTCGATCGTCATCGACCCGCCGTGCGCGCGCACAATTTCCCGGGCAATCGATAGCCCCAATCCCGTGCCGCCCATATTCCTCGAACGCGCCTTATCGACGCGATAGAACCTTTCGAAGATGCGGGGAAGATCCTTCTTCGGAATACCGATTCCGGTATCCTTGATCGCGATCGCCAGCTGGCCGTCTCCATTCGTTGTAGCCGTAATATCGATCGAACCGCCGTCCAGCGTATACTTGATCGCGTTCGAGACAAGGTTGTCCAGTACTTGATCGATGCCGTCCCGATCCAGCATTGCCGTCTTCCGCGTCTCCTCCACCTTCACCGATACGGTGATCGCCTTCTGCCTCAATTGAAAGGAGAAGCGATCAACGACCTCTTCCAGCATTTCAAGCAGATCCACATTTTGGCGCAGCAACTGATTACGGCGAGAATCGAAACGGGACAGGTGCAATAGATCTGTAACCAGTCGGATCATTCGTTCTGTCTCGCTGCGAATGACGCCGACGAAGCGGTCCGCAAGCGGCGGCTCGTTCAGCGCGCCTTCGCTCAGTGCCTCCGCATAGCTCTTGATCGTCGTCAGCGGCGTTCTCAGCTCGTGGGACACGTTCGCGACGAACTCCCGACGGGACTGCTCCAGCATCTCCGCTTCCGTGACGTCCTGCAACACTGCGATCGCTCCTACGACTCCCTTATCCCTGCGTCGGATCGGCGTTAGAGTGACCCGGTAGATCTCGTCTTCCGTGCTTTCCTCCGTCTCCCGATGCAGCAGCATGGACGATTCATTGCCCTGCAGCGTTTCCGCAATCGGCTCTCGCTCGATGCCAAGCGCCTGGGACAGCGTAATTCCGTCCCGCGGCTCCTGAAGTCCGAGCATCGCCCTCGCCCGACGATTCGTGACGATGACGCCGCCCACCTCGTCGGTAGCCAGCACCCCGTCGCTCATGTTCGAGAGTATCGACGCAAGCTTCTCTTTCTCTTCCTCGTTCAAGGCCAGCGCGTCGCTCAGCCGATCGGTCATCTCGTTAAAAGCGATGCTGAGCTGACCGATCTCGTCCTTGCCGAACACCGGTACCCGCTCGTCGAATCGCCCTTCCGCCACCGCTCCCGCTTGGCGGGTCAGCGCTTTAATCGGCGAGGTGATCGTTCCTGCGAGCAGCACGCCTAGCACCGCCGTGAGGCCAAGTGCGATCAGCGTCGCCGAGACGAAGATACGGTTGATATCCTCCATCGTCCGATACAGTTCGCTCATCGAAGCGACGATGTAGACCGCTCCGACGATTTTATCGCCGCTAAAAATCGGCTTGGCGATGACCTTGTTACGGACGTTGCTTTCGTCAATAATCTCTTCCTCGTTGTTCCGCACGCCCTGAAGCGCCCGGCTGACGAGCAGGGACGTATTTTTGCGGCCGATGTACGATTGATGGTTGCTGGATGTCGCAAGTACCTTGCCGCCGGCGTCCAGCACCTGCACCTCGGCCCCGCTGTAGGTTAAGAAGTTGCTGACCAGAGCGCTCAGGTTCACCTCGGCGCCCGTCGGCAAACTCCCTTCGCTATTGGCATTCGATGTGGAGAGCACCGTTGTCAGCATATTCGCCTGACTGTCCAGAGTACTGGAGAACGTGTTGATCAGCGATGTTTTCATCGTACTGATGAAATACACTCCAATCAGTTGAACCGCAATCAGAATAAGCAGCAGCACCATCATAATCAACTTAATTTGAATGCTGCGGAAAAAACGAACGCCTCTCATCCGTAGTAACCGCCCGCCATCTTCGGATTGCGCACCAAATAGCCCAGCCCGCGCCGTGTCAAAATAATTTCCGGCCGGCTCGGATCATCCTCCAACTTCTCCCGCAAACGACGAATCGTCACATCCACCGTGCGCACGTCTCCGAAATATTCAAACCCCCATACCGCTTGCAGCAAATGCTCGCGCGTCATGACCTTCCCGCTGTTTTTCGCCAGATAGTGCACAAGCTCGAATTCCCGATGAGTCAGATCGAGCGGCTGGCCGTTCTTGTACACGACGTACATATCGGTATCGATAAACAAATTGAAAAGGCGAATACCCTGCCGCTCCGCTTCCGGCTCGGCTTCCTCATCGGAACGCGTCGCCTCCACATTGCGCTGACGGCGCAGATGAGCCTTCACCCTCGCCAGCAGCTCTCTCGTTCCGAACGGCTTGGTCACGTAATCGTCGGCGCCAAGCTCCAGCCCGAGCACCTTGTCGATTTCGTTGTCCTTGGCCGTCAGCATAATAATTGGCACAGACAGGCGCGTCCGCACTTCCCGGCACACGTCCATGCCGTCCTTGATCGGCAGCATCAGGTCGAGCAGAATCAGATCCGGCTCTTCCTCGAACGCCAGCCGCACCGCAGCTTCCCCGTCGAAAGCGCAGACGACCTCGTAGCCTTCCTTCTCCAAATTAAACTTCAAAATATCCGCGATCGGTCGTTCATCGTCGACGACCAAAATTTTACCCAACATGGTTTGCACCGCCTCCCTATTCTCGGAAGCTAATCCTATCCTTCTATCTTAACATAATGCGGGCGCTACCCCAACGATGGATATAAGCTCCTCCTCGCCATGATAATTTGATCTTCCCGCCAAGTTTCATCTGCAGACAGTGAGGGTTCTCTAGACCTTCGGTGACCTGTTGTATGGTTCTTTATTCGATTATTTGCAAGTCACGTTTGGTAAATAGGCGCTTAAAAGTCACTTATCTATGGTATAATATAGCTAGACAGTCTAGCCGAATGGAGGGCTACAGGATGCAATGGCAACTTCAGGATGCGAAGAACCAGTTAAGCTCCGTTGTCAAAAGAGCAACGGAGGAAGGTCCCCAAATCATCAGCGTTCGAGGGAGACCGGCAGCTATCGTCTTGTCAATGGAGGAGTATCATCGTCTAACGAAGCCCAAAACTCGATTGACAGATTTTTTTAAGAACTCACCTTTTCGCGAACTTGAGCTTGACCTTGAAAGAAACCAAGACGTTCCGCGAGAGGTAGAACTATGAAGTATCTCCTAGATACAAATGTAATTGCAGAACTTATAAAAAAGGAACCTAATTTGGGCGTGTTGAATTGGATGGATGAACGCGATGAATCCGCATTGTTTCTAAGCGTGATCACATTCGGAGAATTACAAAAAGAAATTAGCAAATTAAGCGATAAAGATCGTGCAGCACGGCTACAAGTATGGATCGACCAAGATTTAACCGAACGATTCCACGGACGCACCCTTTCCCTTGATTTAAATATTCTGATGACTTGGGGACAAATCCAAGGGAATTCAGAAAAAGTTGGCATTGCACTTCCTGTAATGGATAGTCTAATTGCTGCTACCGCAATTACCCACAATCTTACTGTTGTCACTCGAAATGTGAAAGATATAGAACGCTGTCAGGTTCCTGTCTGTAACCCCTGGATATAACCGAGTCCGTGGAGCGATTCAGCTTCCACGGACTCGGTTTATTTGGCATATCTAAAAGCTTAGGTTTGGCTTCCTTCTTTAATATACGTCTTCACTGAAGGCGGCTGATAGGCCCGGAACTTGTCCAGTAATCCCGCAGGGCCGGTATCCGCCAACACCATGGAGGCGTATTTATCTTGGAGGAACTGCTGTTCGTTCATATGCCGGAAAAATTGCAGCATCAGATCGAAATACCCGTTGATGTTCAAAATGCCGCAAGGCTTGCCGTGCAGCCCTAGTTGCGCCCACGTGAATATCTCGAAAAACTCCTCCATCGTCCCCGGGCCGCCTGGCAGAGCAATAAAACCTTCGGCGAGCTCCGACATTTTCGTTTTTCTCTCATGCATGGAGTTCACAACGATCAGCTCCGTCAAGCCGCGATGGGCGATCTCCCTATCATCCAGCATTTTCGGAAGCACGCCGATCACCTTGCCGCCCGATTCCAGCACGGCATCCGCAACCGTACCCATAATTCCCACGCTTGCTCCTCCGTAGATGAGCGTAATTCCCTGCTTGGCCAGCTCTTGTCCCAATTCGATGGCGCCTTCTTTGTAGGAGGGCGAAGCTCCCATGCTGGAGCCGCAAAATACCGCTACACTCTTCACTGCTATCCCTCAAATCGAATTAATGTTCTCCACAAAAGTATATCGAAGTGCATGAGGCAATTCCATCGATAGTACAAAAGGGGCACTTCTACACACAAAATGCCCTCCAGGATCGAAGGGCTTTGGCCTGCATTGCTTTTTTCTTTATTCATGGAGTTCTAGGGCCGGATGTCTTTTAACTTGGACGCTCTAGGCTTGGCCAACACGCTTGCAGCCGCATAACATCGCGATTGGACGCTCTAAGCTTAGCCAGCACGCTTGCAGCCACCCAACAATCGCGATTGGACGCTCTAAGCTTGACCAGCACGCTTGCAGCCACCCAACAATCGCGGTTGGACGCTCTAAGCTTAGCGAGCACGCTTGCAGCCGCCCAACAATCGCGATTGAACACTCTAAGTTTGGCCAGCACGCTTGCAGCCACCCAGTTACTCGGACAACACCTCAATCATCAAAGACGCTCCGAGCTTAAAACCATGCTCAAATGAGGCTTCCAGGTCCATGGCGATCGTCTGGATGCGCAGGTCGAGCAACTCCTCCAACTGCTTATATTCCTCCCCCGTCAATCGCTTTTTCCATATACCTAACTCCTCTGCAACCCTGCGTCCAATTTCTCGGTATGCCGTATTTTTCGATATGATCTGCGCTACGGGACAGAGGTCCCCATTGTAGAGCTCCTGTACGATGCTTTTCATAACATCCGCCATCTCCCTTCGCCATATCACGACCATTCATCAACTTAAGTATAGCGATAATATCGCTAAAAATAAAAAGCGATCATTTCGCTAAAATATACTTATCTTGAGGTGAGCTATTGGTGATCTATGAGAGAATTCGAAGTCTCAGGGAAGATAAAGATATGACACAGACGCAAATGGCCGCTATCCTTAACTGCAGTCAGCGAATATACAGCAACTATGAACGGGGCGAGGCTAACATACCTATTGCGATTTTGGTAAAGATAGCCGATCTGCATCAAACCAGCATAGACTACTTGCTGAACCGGACTGACCGCAAAGATCCCTATCCGCCTAAAAAGAAATAAACGCCGCATTCCTGTTGCTCCAGGATGCGGCGTTTCGTATATTATTAGAAGTTTCTTTCCTACAAATAGCTAGTCGGATTCTTCAACTTGCCGTTCAGATGAACCTCGAAGTGAAGGTGAGTGCCTGTGGAGCGGCCCGTGCTGCCCATGACGCCGATGGAGTCGCCTTTTTCCACGACCTGGCCCTTCTTCACCTTAACGCTCTTCATGTGCCCGTAGGTCGTTTTGAAGCCGTTGCCGTGATCGATAATAACCGCATTGCCGAGTCCGCCGGACTTGTAGCCCGCGAATTCGACGACGCCCTCGTCGGCCGCCATAATGTTGCTCTTGCCGATCATATCGATGCCGTTATGGCTTCTGCCCCATCTCTTGCCCATATAGCTGGTAATACGAGCGCCGGATACCGGCCAGATGAACTTGCCTGAGCCTACGCCGCGAATGACCTTCGTTCCCTTGAGGATAACCGTTGGAATCGGCTCTATCAGGACTTGGCGAGCAATCTGCTCTTCCTCGATCAGCGCTCCGTTGCGCTTCAGCAGCTTGTAGGTGACCTGTTGACTGCCTTCTTTGCCTTCCTTGAGCACCTTCTGCTGGCCGAGCTTCATCGAATCGCTCTTCTGATATTCAATCGGCGGCTCGATGACCTCGATCTCCGTCACCTCTTCTTCGGAGTTGACGTTCAGAATCGGCGGCTCTTCCTGAGACAGATCCAACACATCGCCGATATTAATAAAATCGTTCTTAATCCATTTGTTATTCGTATAGATCAATTCTTCGGAAATGTTCAGCTTTGCCGCGATGCAGCCAATGCAATCGCCTTTCTTGACCGTATAAGTCCGCGGAATCGGTTCGCCTTCCGTCAGCGTCTTGAACAGCTCTTCCGGATCGGATAGCTGTTTGGCGTCAATGACGTCCTCGACCGTCTCCACCTTCTCCGCGAAGGATACGGCGGTAACGACCCGCTTCGGTTTGTCCTCTGCCGCCTTCGCTTCGTCTGCACCGGCCGCATTCACGGACAGAGAACGAACTTCCATATCCCCTTGCTTGGCTACAAGCCTAGCCGGAGCATACTTGTTCTTCACCCGCTGCAACAGCTTCTTGGCCGTAGCCTCATCCCGAACGACGCCGACGACTTCGCCTTCTACGACTACTTTGACGCCTACGGCATGAGTTTTAAGCATCCCTTCAAGACGATTCAGCGTCGCCTCGTCGTCGGTCTGCTTCTTGTATGCCCTTTCAGCCGCGAAGGTGACCTGATTGTCGTTCAACACCAGCTGAGCGGGGGTATCTGCGTGCTTCAGCTCTTCGATCTTATCCGCGATCAACTGATCCACTTTCTCCTGGCTGCTGATCTCTCCCGCCACTTCGCCGTTAACCAGAACCTGATAGTAATCTACCTTATTGGCTTCGACATAATTGAATCCTATGACTCCTGCCGCTATAACGGCGGCTATGCTGCAGGACGCTATGATAATCGGTTTACGATATTTGCGTACAGAATGCGTTTCTTGTGCTGTGATCCCCGTACCGTTGTTTCCGTTCCTTTGCGCGAATTGAACGAACCGGAAGGTTTGCCGCGCTGCGGCAAGGATTTTCCGGATCCGATTCGTTCCCCTAAAATCGGCCATGATCTTCCCCTTTTCCCTTGCTTTCGGTGTTCTTCGTCTCCGGTTGTGGCGTTTGCTTGTACCTCACTTTAGCATAGGTCTTAGGACTCTATCAACCTTTTGAACGGATTAGAATTATGAAAAATGGAAAGAACCGCCGGTTGACAGCACCGGCGGCCATAATTTTTGAAAGCGTTTTATGTGTTGATGCGACGCTATTCTTCCTGCATGCCCCCGCCTTGCAGGAGCCCTACCATCCGCGAGTACTCCTCATCCGTCAGCACCGACTGCAGCATCTCTTGCATGCTCGCGAGCTCCTCCGCAGTTAGTCCATCTTGCAGATAATTCGACAGTTGACTCAGCTGCTCGGCATTCAGCTTCGAGACGACCAGGGCGTATAACGATTGCCGCTGCTCATCGCTAAGCTGCGCGAGCGCCGATAGTCCGCCGAACACCGGTACCGCTTCTTCAGGCGGATTCTCGCCCCCGTCGTCCGGTTCGGGGGACGCACTGGCAGGCTCCGGAGGAGCGGTTGCTTCCTCCGTCTCCTTGCTTTCTACAGGCGGCTCCTCGTACCCTCCGGCCGCTTGCGGTTCCGTGCTGGCGCTCGGCGGCGGCTCTTGAGAAGCGCTGCCGGAAGCCGCTTCTTCGACCGCGCGCTTCTCCGGAGCTCGCTCCGCCCCCCATAGCGTGCCCCACACGCCGGACAAAGCAAGCGGCTGCACCTCCAGCGGCAGATTCAACTGCTTAAGTGCCGATTCCATATAACTGTTCACAATATATCCCGTCGTCCATATACACAAGAAGCTGAGCAGCAGAGCAGTCGCAACCACCCGGAACACCCAGCTTATCCATCTGAACATAACTTACCTCCTGCGCTCTTGCTTCGAGTTTCATAGTTTTTAGTATGGGCAAACCTCCTTGCAAACATTCATAGAGCCCGAAAAGTCTTGCTAGAAAAAGAAGTCGTCCACTCAGGCCATCGCGCAGCCTGAGTGGACGACTTCTGAAAAACCTTATTGTACGTACGGACAGACAACTGCCTGTACTTCTAAGCCGCCGCATCCGTCAAGCCCGCTCCGGCTGCGCGGCGCTGCTTGCGGGAACGCTTGTAATACAGAAGCTCATACATGACCGGCACGACGACCAGCGTAAGCAGCGTCGAGCTCGTCAAGCCGCCGATCACGACGACCGCGAGACCGCTGGATATGATGCTGCCTCCGCCCATGCCGATCGCCAGTGGAATCAGCGCACAGATCGTCGCGATCGCTGTCATCAGTATCGGACGGAGTCTTGTGCCGCCCGCTTCGATCAGAGCCTCGCGAATGGCAAGCCCGTGCTCGATCTGCTGCTGGACGCGTTCAATTAAGACAATCGCATTCGTGACGACGATGCCGATCAGCATCAGGAAGCCGATCATGCTCGATACGGACAACGGCTCTCCGCTAGCAAGTGCGCCGAAGAGTCCTCCGATCAGGGCGAAGGGCAGCGAGAACAGCACCGCCAGAGGCGCTCGGCCTTCGCGGAACGCGACGACCATCACCACATAGACCATTCCTACGGCAACCAGCATCGCCATGAGCATATCGCTCATCATCTGGCCGATCTCTTCGCTGCTTCCGCCCAAGGAATACGATACTCCGGCGGGAAGCTGTAGTTTCTCCAGAGCCTGCTGCAAATCCGCATTCACCTTGCTGACGTTACTGTCCGTAATCGTCGCCGTAACCGTCGCGTACTCTGCGCCGTTCTTAAGCTGCAGCGCGCTAGGCAGCTGGGTTTCTTGAACGTCGGCAATATCGCGAACCCGAATCTGCTCGCCGACAGGCGTGTTCAGCGCCAAATCGCCGATATCGCTCTGGGATGAGATTGCCGCTCCGTTCAGAGAGACATATAGGTCTTTAGACTCATTTCCACTGCCGATTCTTCCAACCTTGGCTTCCGTCAAAAAAGGACGAAGGAGCATCGAGGCCTGCTGGGCCGATAAACCGTATTTAGATGCATCCTGCTGTCGGACTTGTACGGCGATACCCTTCGTTCCGTCCTGCAGATTGTTTTCTGCGTCCTCAATCCCCTGAATTCCTGCGACAGCCGCAGTAATTTGCTCCGTTCCCTCGCGTACAGCCTCTGCGGATGCGCCGGTCACATCGATTGCCACTCTTCCTCCGCCGCCCATATCGTCCTTGATCAGGTCGAACTTGGCCCCTTCGGGCAGCGCGATTTGGGCGTCGATCTCTTCCGCAAACTGATCCAGGTCGGCCTCCGAACGCAATCCGATAAACCAGTCGGCCTGATTTTCGTTATCGCCGCTTATCAGACCGCCCCCGACGGTCAAACTCGAATTTTCCACATCCGAATGCTCCCGGATCAGAACGTCCATACGTTCGGCTTCCTGCTTGACGGCCTGCAGGGCCGTTCCCTTAGGCATAGAGAGCGTAGCGAACATATACTTGTAATCCGATTGAGGCAGCAGCACGACGCCGACCTTGCCTGCGAAAATCGGAACCAGGCTGCCGACGAACAGCAGCAAGGAGACGGAGATCACCAGCGTCTTGTGGCCGAGCGACCATCGCAGCGCCTTTTTGTAGCCCCGGCTCATCGCCGACTCCTTCGCTTCCTTCGGAGCCTTGCGTCTCATCAACACCCAAGCCATAAGGGGAACGACCGTCAGCGCCACCAGGAGCGAGGAGAGCAGAGCGAAGCCCACCGTCAAAGCGAACGGCCGGAAATAACCGCCGACCATCCCCTGAAGCAAACCGAGCGGAGCGAATACGGCAACCGTAGTCAGCGTCGAAGAGGTAATCGCTCGGCCCACCTCGGAAGTGGCGGACAAGATCAGCTCCTTGTCGACCTTCTCTCCGCGAATTCGCCGTACGATATTCTCGATGACGACGATGCTGTCGTCGACGACCCGTCCTGTAGCCACAGCCAATCCGCCAAGCGTCATGATGTTCAGCGTCACGTCGGTGAACGTCTTGAGACAGATCATCGCGATCAGCATGGACAGCGGAATGGACACGATGGCGATCAGCGTCGCGCGAATGTTCCGCAGGAAGAACAGGATCAGGATCGACGCGAACAATGCTCCCAGCGCACCCTCTCGGGCAAGCGTGTTCACCGATTCCTTCACGTCGGTAGCTCGGTTGTACATGACCAGTGATTTTGCTTGACCGGCTTTCTCCGCTTCCTCATACACCTTCAGAACTTTGTTGGATACCTCTACAGTGTTTGCATCGCCCGACTTAACGATATTGAGGGATACGCTCGGGCTTCCGTTCGTCAGACTGATTATGCTCTGGTCTTTGCCCTGCTCGATCTGAGCGATGTCGACCAGTTTGACGGAGCCATCCGGCGTCAAGCTCCAGTCCTTCAGCTGCTCCACCGTTCGAAGATCCCCCTGCACGAAGACGGGAAGACGATTATCCGCCAGCGTCGCTTCCCCTAACGGAACGCTCAGATTGTTAGCCTGCAGCATGCCGACGACTTGCTCGTAGACGATGCCCTTCTCCGTCATTTTCTTCGCATCCAGCCGAAGATATACCCCCTCGTCCTTCAAGCCGGCCGTCTGTACCTCGCTGATCCCTTCGATCGCTTGCAGATCGGGGATGACGGAGTTTTTCACGAAGCCGGCCAACTCCTCCTGGGACACGCCCTCCATGGCGGACAACGTCGTATACATAATCGGTTGGTTCGTCGTGGAGAAGTACAGTACTTCGGGCTTCTGCACGTCCTCCGGCAAACGAACGTCGCCGATGGCTTGCTTAACCTCTTCCTGCTTCTTCTTCATATCGTCGTTAAAACTGAATTCGAGCTGAAGCACAGCCACGCTGTTAGCTGATTGGGAGGATACGTTCTTCACTCCCTCAACGTTCCGCAGCACCTGCTCAAGAGGCCGAGTGACTTGATCCAATACTTCGTTCGGGGCCGCTCCCGGATAGACGGCCGACACCGCAATGCCCGGAAACGCGATCTCCGGCTGCTGCTCCTGCTTGAATTGCAGCGTAGAATAAACTCCCCCGACCGTTACCAGTATAATCATCAGTACGATCGCCACGGGGTTTCTTAACGAAAAATTCGTGAAAAATTTCATGCGCCCTTACCACTCCTCCAAATTTTATCCCGAGCTGCGTTCCTTCATGCTGGAACCATCTGGATATGATTGTAAGTTCTTTTCATGCAGCGCGACATGGCCTTGGGATGGGATTTGCTGCTGGACTGCAGGCGGAGCCCAGGTTGGTCTTAAGACTTGCATCCACATTGCCGTACACAGCAAAGAGGAACGATCGGAAAGCATTCGCTTCCCAACCGTTCCTCTTCTCGCGATATAGTTAGATCCCGTCAATCCACTTGTTCACTTTGTCCGCGTTAGCTTCGATCCATTTTTTGGCCGCATCTTCTTCGCTCGTGCCGTTAAAGATATCGACCATGACCGCTTCCATATCGGCCGGCGTCCACTCGAACTGATCCAGGAACTTGTAAGCATCGGGTTGGTCATCCTTCAGGCCCAACCGTACAAGCGTATGAATCTGCTCGTCTCCGCCGTACACGTTCTTCGGATCGTCCAAATATTTCAGGTCCATCTCCGCGAACATCCAGTGAGGCGTCCATCCCGTGACGACGATCGGCTCCTGCTTGGCGTACGCTTCCTGAAGCACCTTCGCCATCGCGGCCGACGAGCTCTCAAGCAGCTTCCAGTCCTTCAGCTCGTATTCCTCGATTGCCTTGCTCGTCGCCGTCATGATGCCTGCTCCCGGCTCGATGCCGGTAATCGTATAGTTCAGCGATTTAGCGATGTCGCCGTTCAAATCCTCGATCGAGGAGATGTCCATATAGGAAGGAACGGTCAGCCCGACCTTGGTGCCGTCGAGGTTAACCCCGAGGTCCTCGAACTTGTCTTTGTTCGGCTCGTAGTAGTTCTCCCCGTGCGTGCTCGGCAGCCAAGCCGCCACCATAGCGTCGGCGCTGCCGTCCGCGATGCCCAGATACATCGGACCCGCGTCGACCTGCAGCATGTTCACCTTGTAGCCCAGCTTGCTCTGCAGCACTTCCTTCACGACGTTCGTGCTGGCAATTTCGGAATCCCAAGCCACATAGGCGAGCGTAATCTCTTTATTTTTCGCCGGGGAACCCGACGCTCCGCTTGAAGCTCCGCTCTCCTTGTTCTCCTTGGAGCATCCCGCAAGCACAAGCGCGAAGACCAGTACGGCTGCCAACAACAGATTTACGCTTTTCTTCAAATTCATCACGATCCTTTTCTTTTATTCTTAACTAAATTTTGCGTGATCCGATCAAGAATGATCGCAAGCACGACTACGGCCAAGCCCGCTTCAAAACCGACTCCCGTCTTGGCCTGAGTTACAGCGCGATACACGTCCGCCCCGACGCCCTGCGCTCCGATCATCGAAGCGATGACGACCATCGATAATGACAGCATAATCGTCTGGTTGACGCCCGCCATAATGGTCGGTGCGGCAATCGGCAGCTGAAGCTTGAACAGCTTCTGCATCGGCGTGGAGCCGAAAGCGTCGGCCGCTTCGACCAGATCGGCAGGCACTTGGCGAATACCCAAATTCGTCAAGCGAATCGTCGGCGGAATGCCGAAAATAACGGAGGCGATTACGCCCGGTACGACGCCAAGGGAGAAAAAGGCGACAGCGGGCAGCAGATAGACGAAGGCCGGCATCGTCTGCATGAAGTCGAGCACCGGCGTGACGATCTTCTGCACCCGATCGCTCCGGGCGCAAGCGATGCCCAGCGGAATTCCGATCACGACGGAGATGACCGATGCGGTCAATACGAGCGCCAGCGTCTCCATCGTGTTCTCCCAGTAGCCCAGGTTGTAGACGAGATAGAGGCCGAGCAGCGTAAACACCGCAATTTTCGTTCGGCCTATCCAGAACGCCAGCGCGGTAAACAGCACGATCAACAGCAGTGGGGGAACCGCGTTAAACCCGTCTGCCAAGCCGTTTACGGTAAATCCGATAAACGACTTGATGCCTTTGAACACCGGGCCGGCATTCCCCTCCAGCCAGGACTCGATTGCCTCTACCCACTTGCCGATCGGGATTTTCGGCAGATCGAGCGCCATTAAACGTTGTATCATCACGTCGAATCACCCGCTCCCGTCCGATCCCCGTTGCCGCTCAGTGCGGCTAGAACCGCTCCTCGAATAATAATGCCGAGCAGTCTTCCAGTGTCGTCGACGACGGCAACCGGGATTTTCGCTACGCTGACGGTATCGAACAATTCGCTGAGATGAACGTCCGGTCCGACTGTCGTTACTTCGCGTACGAGAATATCCTCCAAGCCCTTGCCCGTCTTCACCGCTTCGGCCGAGGCCTCGGCCGTTACGGCTCCGATCAGTCGGCGGCCCTTGTCGACCACGTACAGGTTCGAGATACCTCGGTCGCGCATAAGCTGCAGCGCCACCCTGGGGCCGCGATCAGGAGCGATCGTCTCAGCGCGCACCATGACGTTGGAAGCCGTCAGCACCTTGGATAAGTCGACATCTTCGACGAAGCGCTCCACGTATTCATTGGCCGGATCGGTCAAAATCTGCTCCGGCGTACCGACCTGTACGACCGCTCCGTCCTTCATGAGCGCGATCCGGTCTCCGATGCGCAGCGCCTCGTCCAGATCGTGCGTGATGAAAATAATCGTCTTTTTCATCGATGCTTGCAGTTCCACCAGCTCATCCTGCATTTCTTTGCGAATGAGAGGATCGAGCGCGCTGAACGCTTCGTCCATGAGCAGAACCTCCGGATCGTTCGCCAAGCCTCTAGCCAGACCCACGCGCTGCTGCATACCTCCGCTCAGCTCGTCCGGACGCTTCTGCTCCCAGCCTGCCAGGCCGACGAGCTTTAACGTCTCCTGCGCCTTTTGCCGTCGCTGTTCTTTAGGTACGCCCTGAATCTCCAATCCATATTCCACGTTCTCCTGAACCGTGCGATGAGGAAACAAGGCAAACTTCTGGAACACCATCCCGATCGTCTTGCGCCGCACCTGGCGAAGCTGCTCCGCGTTCAACTGCACGATGTCCGTCCCGTTGATGAGCACTTTTCCCGAGGTCGGTTCGATCAGACGGTTGAGCAAGCGCACCAACGTCGATTTTCCGCTTCCGGACAGTCCCATAATGACGAAAATTTCGCCGCGTTCAATCGTGAAGCTCACTCGGTTCACTCCGACCGTGAGCTTGGTCTCTTTGGCGATTCTCTCTTTGGTCCACCCTTGATCCAACAGCCGAATCGCCCGTTTCGGGTCGCTTCCGAACACTTTGGTCAAGGCTTGAACTTCTATAATCGAATTCACCGCATGTCCCCCTTTCCGCTTACGCTTATTATTCTCATCTTTCTCATACAGCCGCTTATACAAGTGTAGACGTCCGGTCTTGGAGGGGTCAAAACGGATATGCCTCCGTATAGTACGTACAGTTTTAACTTTACACACTTTATTTACTGTATGCTCCCATTTCCTTAAACATCCTCCCGAATCGCATTCTTTACTTACGATCGACTCTTTTCTACAATAGAAGTCAGGCATCATCGACCGCTCGTGGAGAGTCGGGGGATAGGAGTGTAAGGCATGGCGACTTTCGAAGGACTATCGGAAGAGCAGATTAAGATAATAGAGAAATCGCGCCGACGCGTCGTGGATTCGATCGGCAACAATATGGACTTATATGGGGTGACTACGTCGATCGGCCATTTGTACGGCATGATGTATTTTCACGAGGGCGCCGTTACGCTGGATGAGATGGGCGAAGAGATGGGGCTTAGCAAGACAAGCATAAGCACGGGAATGCGCACCCTTGTCGATCTGAAGATGATCAGCAAGATTTGGGGCAAAGGCTCGAGGAAAGATCTATATGAGGTCGAAGAGGATTGGCATCAGAATTTTGTCGATTACTTCTCGATCAAGTGGCGCAAGTCGATGGAGATGAACATGTCGGCTTTGAACAAATCGATGACGGAGCTGCGCAAGCTGCGCGAGCAAAATCTGGACAATGAGAAGCTGGGACAGCTGATTGAATACGATATGGCGAAAATGGCGCATGCCCTGCGGTATTACCGGTGGTTGGATCGTTTTATCGATGTGCTGGAATCTGGAGAGATTTTCGACTTGGTTCCGCGGGAAGAGGAGAGTTGATCAGGCTTACTGCGGTAAGAGCAGCCGCCGTATACGAAAAGAGGAGATTCCCCTTAATCATGAGGGAGCCTCCTCTTTTCACGTTAAATGCCCAGTTTGATCTGTTTTGCCATTAAAGCGGATCTGCCGCTTTAATTTCGGCTGCCGGGCAGATTTGGAGTAATTAAGGCGGGTTTTCCGCTTAATACGGTAGAAAAATCGATTTTCCCGAATTTAAACCGGAGAATCCGCTCTATTTTCCTCAAAATTGCTGGTTTCGCGAAAATAAGGTGGATTTTCCGCTTTAGCGCATGGTCATCCAAGAGAAAAAACCCCAGATCCTTAATAGGACCTGAGGTTCTCCCCTAACAATTTACTCGCCGTAAATCTTGGCCACCTGGTTCGTCTGCTCGCGGTTGCGGCCAACCGAGAAGATGGCGATCGGAATGCCGGTCAGCTCGGTAATGCGCTTGATGAAGCGCTGAGTCGTCTCCGGCAGATCGCTGATCTGCTTCGCTCCGGAGATGTCCTCGTGCCAGCCCGGAAGCTCCTCGTATACCGCCTCACACTCTTCCAGCAGCTTGAGGTTGGCCGGGTAGTGCTCCATCAACTCTCCACGGAACTTGTAAGCCGTGCAGATTTTGACGGTATCCAGCCCGGTCAGAACGTCCAGCGAGTTCAGGCTGAGTCCGGTGATGCCGCTGACGCGACGAGCGTGACGGACGACAACCGAGTCGAACCAGCCGACGCGGCGCGGACGTCCCGTTACAGTGCCGTATTCATGTCCTTTGTCGCGAATCCATTGGCCGATCTCGTTATCCAGCTCCGTCGGGAACGGACCGTCTCCGACACGCGTCGTGTACGCTTTGGCTACGCCGATGACTTCCCTGATCTTGGAAGGTCCGACGCCGGAGCCGATGCACACGCCGCCAGCGGAAGGATTCGAGCTGGTCACGTACGGATACGTTCCTTGGTCGATGTCGAGCATGACGCCCTGAGCGCCCTCGAATAGTACCTTCTTACCGGCGTCGATCGCGTCGTTTAAGACGACCGACGTATCGGTGACGTATGGGCGAAGCTTCTCGGCCAACTCTAAGTACTCATTGACGATACTGTCCGCATCAAGAGCTTCTCCGCTGTACATTTGGGTAATGACTTGATTCTTATCCGCAATAATAGCGCGAGCCTTCTCCGCGAAAGCTTCCGGCACCATCAGATCGGCGATGCGAATGCCGTTGCGGGCTGCTTTATCCATATAGCAAGGACCGATACCTTTGCGCGTCGTGCCGATTTTGTTGGCCGCTTTGCGGTCCTCCTCCAGGGCGTCGAGCACCAGGTGGTAGGGCATGATGACGTGAGCGCGGTCGCTAATCTTCAAATTATCGGTGGAAAATCCGTTGTCTTGGATGTATTGAATTTCTTCAATGAGAGCTCCCGGATTGATAACCATTCCGTTTCCGATCACGCAGAGCTTGTTCTGATTGAATATGCCGGATGGAACCATTGTTAACTTGTACTTCTTGTTATCTATAAGGATAGTATGCCCGGCGTTATTCCCGCCTTGATAACGGGCGACGACGTCGGCCTTCTCGGCCAAATAGTCGGTAATCTTTCCTTTACCCTCGTCTCCCCATTGCGTACCAACGACAACGACTGTTGACAATGCAATCCCTCCATCCGAATGCGTTGCTTGCGCATCGGCATGATAATGCCGCCCGACAATCGCTGAGCGCGATCAGGCAGCATGAATAGTTTATCAACTGCGCCGGGGGAAGTCAACGCAAAAACGAACAATGCCGCACACGTCCATATTAATGTTCGGAATTCGCTCTTAATAAATTCATTTATGCGCTTCCGGCATAGGCTTCTGCATGAGATCGGTCCAAGCTGACGAACTTATTGAAGTTCTTCAGGAATACCAGCTCGACCGTTCCGACCGGACCGTTCCGCTGTTTGGCGATAATGATCTCGATAATGTTTTTCTTCTCGGATTCCTTGTCGTAATAATCGTCTCGATACAGGAACGCGACGATATCGGCATCTTGCTCGATCGAACCCGATTCCCGAAGGTCGGACATCATCGGACGTTTGTCCTGTCGCTGCTCAACGCCCCGGGAGAGCTGAGACAGTGCGATGACCGGAACTTCCAACTCGCGGGCGATCTGCTTGAGCGTACGGGAAATCTCCGAGACTTCCTGCTGACGGTTCTCTCCGGCTTTGCCGCGGCCCTGAATGAGCTGCAAGTAGTCGATCAGAATCATGCCGAGGCCTTTCTCTTTCTTCAGACGCCGGCACTTGGCCCGAATGTCGGATACGGTAATGCCCGGCGTATCGTCGATATAGATCTGCGCCTCCGATAAGGCGCCGATGGCCATCGACAGCTTCTCCCAGTCGTCGCCTTCCAGGTGGCCGGTTCTCATTCGTTGAGCGTCGACGTTGGATTCGGCGCAGATAATCCGCTGCACCAGTTGGGCGGCGGACATCTCGAGACTGAAGATCGCCACCGTCTCCGAAGCTCGAACGGCGACGTTCTGCGCAACGTTCAGCGCGAAGGCCGTTTTCCCTACGGACGGACGGGCGGCGACGATAATCAAGTCGTTCGGTTGAAATCCGGCGGTCATCCGATCAAGATCGACGAAACCAGATGGAATGCCGGTTACGCCCCCCCGGTTGTTAAACAGAAACTCGACGCGCTCGAATACTTCCATTAGCACGTCGCGAATACTGATGAATCCGGTGGAAGAGCGCCGGTTGGAAAGCTCCATAATCCGCGCCTCGGCATCGTTCAGCAGCACGCTTACGTCGTCTTCCGTCGCATAGCCGTTAGAGACGATCTGCGTCGCCGTGCGAATCAGACGCCTAAGAAGCGATTTCTCCTCGACGATCGTTGCATAGTATTCCACATTCGCCGCCGTGGGAACCGCATTGGCGAGCTTGGTCAAATAAATAATTCCCCCGACCTCTTCCATCTGTCCGAGATCTTGAAGCCGGGAAGCTAATGTGATGAGGTCAATCGGTTCATTGTCGTCGTTCAGAGACACCATGACATCGAAGATGCGCTGATGAGCGACACTGTAGAAATCCTCCGACTTCAGGCGTTCCATGGAGGCGACCAGAGCTTCGGTTTCCAACAAAATTGCGCCGAGCACGGCCTGTTCCGCTTCCAGGTTCTGCGGCGGCACGCGGTCGTACAGCATTTGCTCCTCCATGTTTCCGTTCATCGAATCATTCCTCCACAACTTGTACGCTTAATGTGCCCTTTACGTCCGGATACAGTTTCACAGTGACTTTCGTTACGCCAAGCGCCCGAATCGGCTCTTCAAGTTCGATTTTCCGTTTGTCGACGGATATCTTCTGCTGCTCCAGCGCTTCCGAGATTTGCTTGCTCGTGATGGCGCCGAACAAACGACCGCCCTCTCCCGCCTTCGCCTTAATCACAAGAGTCAACTCGCTTAAGCGCGCAGCCAGCTCCTGAGCTTCCTTCTTCTCGTTGTCCTTCTTCTTCTGCGCCGATGCTACTTGCTGGTTCAACGTCTTCTTGGCGCCTTCGGTAGCGATCTGAACGACGCCCTTCGGCAGCAGGAAGTTGCGCGCATAGCCTTCCGACACCTCTTTGATCTCGCCTTTCTTTCCTTGACCCTTCACGTCCTGTAAGAAAATAACCTTCATTCGAATAACCCCTCTTCCTTTTCAAGTTCTTCTAACACTTGCTTAAGCTTGCCGGCGACTTCCGAAATCGTGCCCTGCATCTGCGCAGCGGCATTGGTGAAATGGCCGCCGCCGCCCAATCGCTCCATAACGATTTGAACGTTGATCTGTCCCAAAGACCGGGCGCTGATGCCGACGAGCCCGTCCGGCCTCGTCCCGATGACGAAGGAAGCCTTGATCCCCGTCATGTTGAGCAGCGTATCCGCCGCTTGCGCGATTAACAGCTGCGGCACTTGCTTGCCGGAATCGGCCGCCGCGATCGCGATGCAGTTGCGGAACGTCTCCGCGTGGCGAATCAGCTCCGCTTTGCGAATGTATTCGTCCAGGTCCTCCTTCAGCATCCGCTGAATGAGCGCCGAATCGGCGCCGTTGCGACGGAGGAAGGAAGCGGCCTCGAACGTGCGCGAGCCCGTGCGGAAAGCGAAGCTCTTCGTGTCGACCGTGATGCCCGCCAGCAGAGCCGTGGCCTCCCGCATGTCGAGTACGACGCGTTCGTGGATATACTGCAGCAGCTCGGTAACCAGCTCGCACGTAGACGAGGCGTAAGGCTCCATGTAGACAAGCACGGCGTCGTCGATAAACTCCTCGCTGCGCCGATGATGGTCGACGATGACGATACGCTCCGTCGCCTGCAGCAGCCGGGGCTCCGCGACCATCGTCGCGCGATGAGTATCCACGACGACGGCAAGCGAGCGTTTGCTGATCAGGTTAAGGGCCTGTTCCGGAGAGACGAACCTCTTCGTCAGCTTCTCGTCTTCCTTCAACATGTCCATCATTCGCTGAATCGAAGGATTGACGCCCTCAAGCACGATGTAGGCTTCTCTGCCGTACAGCTGCGCCGCCTTGAGCACCCCGATCGCCGCGCCGATCGCATCCATATCCGGCTGCTTGTGGCCCATGACGATGATGTTGTCGCTTTCCTTCATCAGATCTCGCAGCGCATGAGCGATGACTCGAGCCCGGACCCTGGTCCGCTTCTCCACCGCATTGCTCTTGCCGCCGTAGAAGCTCTGACGCTGTCCGAACTTGACGACCGCCTGGTCGCCTCCTCTTCCGAGAGCGATATCCAAGCTGCCCTGAACGAGATGTCCGAGCTCGTTCACGTCGTCCGACCCGGATGCGAAACCGATGCTCAGCGTCATTGGCAGCTTCTGCTCGATCGTGATCTCTCTCACGTCATCCAGAAGCTCAAACCGGGACTGCTCCAGCGCCTTCAAGGTTCCCTGCTTCGTAATGACCATATAGCGATCCGAGGACAGACGGCGCAGCAGCAAGCCGTATTTCAGCGCCCATTCGTTGATCTCGCCGGTTACCTTGGATAGCATAAGCGCTCGCTGCTGTTCATCCATGCCTTGGGCAACCTCTTCGAGATTGTCCATCATGACGATGCCAAGCGCCAGCTTCTCTTCCTCGTACCGCTTCTTCAACGTTGAACGATCGGTGATGTCCACGACGTACAGCACCCGTTCGCTCATTTTCAGCTGAAGCTCGTATACTCGCCCGTTGATCGTAATCTCATTCCCCGGCTCCTTATCCTTGCCCGCCGGCTGCAGCACGGGAAAGCTCGTGTGCAGCGACTCCCCGACGATGGACGATTTTCCGACAACCGTTGAGATAAATCCGTTATGCCATTGTATTTCGTTGTCCTCGTCAAAGATCACGATGCCGATGGGAAGATGGCTGATCACGTCGTTGCCTACGCTCTTGATCCGATAGGACAGCGTAAGCACGTAGTCGTCCAGATCCTTCCGAAAAGCCTTCTCCGCCATGATTCCATATACGGCGACGATCCCGCCCAGCATTAGCCCCAGTAAGCCAAGAAGCCACTGATACCAGGCGAGAACGACGGTCATCATGAATATCAGCACCAGCGCCCAGACAATATGCATGCCATGCCAGCGCTGCACGAGAAACTTGGGCATATCCGCTCCGCTCCCGTCCTAATGTTTATCGGATGAACAAGCCCTTGCGGGCCTGCCCATTCGACGAACCTATTTCTCGAAATATTTCCTTATAGGAAACGCCGTGTCCAACAGCCCGATGATAAACGCGTGAGGAATTAACAGCACTGGCACACACAGCAACAGAGAAATCGCCCTCGGCCATTTCTTGAGGTCCGATAGGAAGAAGACGAAACCGATCGTCTGGGCCACGAACGCAAATTCCAAAATCGGAATCAGGTTTATGGAGGCGATCCACCAATAGCCGCTTGATTCCTCCGACATGGCACTGACCGCAATGATCGCGATGGCGAAGTACAGCACGAGGCTCTTCGGAAGCTTCCATGTCTTAGCCTGGGGCAGCGCCGGCGCGTCGAACGACACGCTGCGCAGCGCAAGTCGCGATAATGCATGCGCAATTACGGCTAGAAAGAAGGTCACGAAGAACAGCAGCATAGGAAGGGCCGACATGATCAGGCTGCTACTCGCAGCTGCCACCTCGGCGGCCCATCCCGTCTCACTCAGATGACCCATCCCCAGGTTCGCCGCTATCATCGATCGGATCAGGTTGCTGAATTCGGTTGCCGACTCCGCGACCCAGCCCGACTCGATCAGACCTGCCGGCTCGAGTTGTTGGAAATATGTTGTTATCATCGAAGTCAATTGAGCCTTGATATCGATATCGAACATCACGGTAAGCAGGACGAGCTCAAGCAACAGCTGACCAAGAATAAGAACAAACGCTGCCGTCACCGCGGCTTTGGCCGACCTTGCCCGCTTGTACAGATGTCCCATTGCGGCTGCCGGAACGAGGAGCAATAACGCTAACGTAATTACCCACGGTTCCAATTCCCCCGACAATAAGAAAACGGCGGCTCCAATCGGAACAAGGTGTAGGACGAACGATTTCAAATCCAACATCGTATATAAAACGACGAAGGGCGTCATGATGAGAAATACGGTAAAAAAACCTAAAGGCGTTGCCAAAGTCAGCAACAGCATTGCGGCCGCTGCACTCCATGCCAGCGACTTCCAGCTTATCTTCAAACGATTCACCTCTTGCGGATATGTTCGGACAGCTCGGACAAATCCTTGTATTGATCCTCCAGCTGGTGTCCTTCCTGTCTCAATCGGGCAAGCTTGTCCGCAATGGCGTTATCCAGATCCCGATAAGGAATGCCGAGTCTTCGGCCCAAAATGTAAGAGCTGGCGATCAGCCCGGCCAGACCATCTATGACCCGTGACGTGCTCCCATCCCACATTCCCTTAAACAAACGGGACATTTGGTCTACGACTTCGGTCTTCAGCCATTCGATCATGCGTGTTCGAGTTGCTACGTCCAAATCTCGTTCCATCGCTATTCCTCCTATGCTCTTCGACTGTACCTGGGTGCATAAGTCCGGAAAGCTGCAAATTCCATTATATCATAACTCCCGCTTCCTCCGGCAAGCAATAGACAGAGAACCCGGGTGCGGCGAACGCAACCGGGTTCTCGATATTTCCGCTATAGCTTGGAACTTTAGGCCTTCGCAAGCTTGTACGTTTGTCCGTCCTTCGTCAATTGCCAGCCATGAGCCTCTAGAGCCGACAGCGGTAAATAATTCCGCTCTCCGACGGACAGCAACTCGGTGCGACCGCCATCCTCCCACGCGAGCTGATGACCCCGCTCCAGAATCAGCTCTCCGACGGCAGGCGCGGGCACATCCGCGTTGGCCGAGTCCGTCCCCGACGCGACCGAACCCGAACGACCGGTCTTGTCCCACTGAACGGAATAGCCCTGTTCCTTCAAGGCCTCTACATCCACATAATTGGAGTCGCGATATTCCAGCAGCGTCAGCTTGCTCTCGTCCCAGACGAGGGCAGGTCCGCCGCTCTTCACCCGTACGAATTCGCTCTTGATCGGCTGGCCGACGCGGATTTTCTTATTAATACCATCCTGATCCAGCGCTACCTGGCCGTTAACCAGCACATACTCGATGCCGGCGGATACGATCTCCGGCTTGGCTACCGTCGATTGGTCGCTGATCTTGTCGTAGTCGAACACCACGATGTCGGCGTCCATTCCCTTAGCGATGCGCCCTTTCTTCTTCAAGGCGGGCGCCTGCTTCTCCAGCCGCTGTGCAGGCAGAAGGGACATCTTGGCGATCGCGTCCGACAGCGAGATGACCTGCTGCTCGCGAACGTAAAGGCCGACCGTTCTGGCGAACGTGCCGGACGCACGCGGGTGGTTGTTAAAGCCCGGCTCCAGAATCGCGTCGCTGCCGATCATGACATACGGAGCCTTGAGCGAGTCGATGACGTCCTGCTTCGGAATGGCGTAAGCGACCGCCAGCTTGCCTTCCTTCTGGTACTTGCGGAACGTCTCCTTCGTCAGCCGCTCCTCCGTGCCGGCGATCTGCAGATCCTCGTAGGAAATGCGGAAGCGTTCCTGCCAGCCCTCGTCGAACCGTGCCGAATTCAAGTACGTTCCCCAGTAATCGTAAGGATAGATGCAGGAGGTAATATCCAGCCCCTCCGCGATCGCGTCCTCCACCATCTTCAGCGATTGCTGCATCGAGAACGTGCCGCCGGTGCTGTTGATATGATCGATATGTACAGCAGCCCCCGAGGCGCGGGCATAGCCGATCAGTTCGTTAAGCGCGTCGATGTTCGTGCCCGGCTCTTCCATGTCCGAATATCTGGCGTGAAAATAAACCGGAACGTTATACTCATGCGCCAGCTTCATCAACGGCAAGATTTCCTTGTCGTTAACGCCCGGCACGTACTCGAGGCTGAACGAAATACCGAGCACACCGTTATTCAGCGCGCGCTCCGCTTGGTCTACAAGCTTCTGCGTCTGCTCCGGCTTGGCCGTATCGTAACGGCTCAACTTGAACTGATTGCGCGCTTGGGTGTAGAAGAACGACGCCCCGAAATGCACGGGAGGCTTGTCCCTCTCATAGTAGGGATACCACTTCTCCGGGCTGGCGGTTCCGCCGTGCATGGCGATGTTCGCCGTTACGCCGTCGGCGATCTTGTTCCAGACCCCGACCGGGTTCGGATCATAGGACAGATTGTCGATAAAACCCGGCGCGACGACAAGTCCTGTCGCATCGATGACCCGTTCGCCCTTCAGCTTCTGGTCCGTAACGAGCATGATCCGGCCGTCCTGCACGGCTACGTTCAGACCTTCACGATCCAGCTTCGTCTCGGGATTGATCACGCGCCCGTTCTCGATCACGATATCGTAGGTCTGCTCCAGCTCGGAGGAGGTCGGCGTATCGATCTCTCCCGCAGCTTCTTCTACCGGCTGAGAAGCGGACGGGCTCGCAGAGCCGTTGCCAGACTCCGTCGAAGAGCTTGAGGCGGTTCCGCCTTTTGTGGCGGAAGGGGAAACAGACGGCCCCGCGTCGCTTCCGTCCTTGAGCAGGGCGGAAGCGGCCCAGATGCCGCCTGCGATAAAAAGAGCCAAAACTGCGATCATAATTGGAAAAATCCTGCGATTTCGTGATTTGCGCCGACTGTTCGTCATCGTTCCTCCGCGTTGTCCAATATTTTCCTAGGCTTCCCTTATCAAACTTTTTTCATGCGTCGCGGCAGTCAGCAGCTTCTCGGTATAGTCGATAATGTCGCTGCGGCGCACGATGCCGATAAAGTGATTCATATCGTCCACGACCGGGACGAAGTTCTGCGTCTTCGCCAAAGAAATCAGATCCACCATATTCGCGTCGATGCGGACAGGCAAATTGTTCAATCTAAGCGGCACTTCGCCGAGAGGTACGCGATGGAGCTGATCGAAGCTCAAATCCGGATTCGCCTTCAAATACCAGAGCAAATCCCCTTCGGTAACCGTCGCCTTATACTCGCCCTTCTCGCTGATGACGGGGACGGCCGTGTAACGATGACGTTCCATTCGCTCCAGCGTTTGGCGCAATGTCGCCTCTTCGCTGACGCTCACAACCTCTTGCTTAGGCAGTAAAAAAAACGCGATATTCATAATTTCCTCCTTCGCAGTAACGAAAGACCCGCGAATTCCAAGCACGGTATTATCATTATATCACGGCAAGCCGATGCGTCACCATGTCACTTGACGCTTTTTGTCCGATTACAGCGAACGGTCGGGAGAAGCGGAGGCGGACTCCGCATTCTCCTGATCCGGAACGGTCAGTCCGCTTTCCGGCGTACTCGGATCGAGCCACGTCGCGATCGTCTCGCGCACCGCGGCCAGATCGTCCTCGTCTCCGACGAAATACCACAGGTTCTGCGATCCCATTCGTTTGCCTTCGCCTTTGAGCGTGTAGCTTTGGATCTCATGGCCGGCTTGCAGAAACTTCTTGGCTAACTCGTTCATGGAAGACGGCGGCAGATCGGTCTGGAAGTTGTCGCCGACAATGTCCAGAACCTCCGGGATTTTGTTCCATTGCTGCAGCGACGAAGCCTTGCTAATCAATTCCTCCAGGAACACACGGTTGCGCGAAGTGCGAGCCATATCCCCGCCGGCGTCCTCGCGATAGCGGACATAGTTCAACGCCTCGACTCCCGAATAGTTGTCCTTGTTCGCCTTGACCGTAAACTTCTCATGATCGGCGCCTTTATTAACAATATCTTTGCCGATGGGCAGGTGGATGCCTCCAAGCGTATCGACAACCTTCACGAAGCCTTGAAAATTAATGGAAGCGTAGTGGTCGATCTTCGCATCCAGCAGCTTCTCGACGCTGTTCACTGCCATTTCCGCTCCGCCGAATGCGTAAGCATGCGTGATTTTATCCTTTGAATCCCTGCCTACAATATCGGCATACGTGTCGCGCGGAATAGAAACCATAAGAACGTTGCCGTCTCCCGGTCGCACGACCGTATAGATCAGCGTATCCGAGCGACCGCGTTCCTTCGCCCTCGCGTCTACGCCCATCAGCAGCATGCTGAACGGTTCCTCGACTACAGGTTTTTCGACGACCGGACGATTGGTTAACGGTTGATACGAATTCGCAAAGCTCGATTCTACTTTATCCGACAAAAAAATATCATACCCGATCGCCGATAAGGCTCCCCGGTTCGCATAGCCGACGCCCGCCAGGACGATCAGCAGCGCGGCCGATACGGCGACAATCTTGTGCCAACGACGCCACTTGCTCATACAACCTCTCTCCTTCTCCTGCTTGTTTGAGTCTATTTGGTCTATATCTCTCTTTGTTCTGCTAGACCCCTAATATACGATGCTCGAATATGAATTGTTACATAGAAACCTTAAACTTTCATGAAATCGATTGAATCATTTCCACGGGAGCCAGCAGTCCCCTCTCTTTCCGGCGAGTGTCGCCCCCGACTAAAGTACGGGCTTCGGACTCATCCAGAGGCCATTTTTCGACTCGGTCTCGCCCGGTATACTTCAATTCATGCGCAATACTTTGAGGAGGATTGAATGAGGATGAATGAAGCCGTCCTGCAGCTTCGCAACGTAACGAAAACCATCGGCAGACGGACAATCGTAAACGATCTGTCGTTCGATATTCCCGCCGGTGAAGTGTTCGGGTTTCTCGGACCGAACGGCGCGGGCAAAACGACGACAATCCGCATGATTGTCGGCCTGATCTCGATGACGAAAGGCGAAATTACCGTTAAAGGCGTGTCCGTTCGCAAGCAGTTCGAGCAAGCCATGACTCATATCGGAGCAATCGTTGAAAATCCGGAAATGTACAAATTTCTGACCGGTTACCAGAATCTCGTGCACTTCGCGCGGCGCCACTCCGGCGTCACCAAGCAGCGGATCGACGAAGTCGTTCAGTTGCTCGGCCTGCAAAATCGCATCCACGAGAAAGTAAAGCGTTATTCCTTGGGCATGCGTCAACGTCTCGGCGTGGCTCAAGCCATTCTACACAAGCCGTCCGTGCTCATTCTCGACGAGCCGACGAACGGTCTCGATCCGGCAGGCATTCGCGAGCTTCGCGATTATTTGCGCAAGCTGAGCCAGGAGGAGGGACTATCCGTTATCGTCTCCTCTCATCTGCTGTCGGAGATGGAGCTGATGTGCGACCGGGTGGCGATCATTCAAGGCGGCAAGCTGATTGACGTCCGCTCCCTGCAAGAGGCGAAGAACTCGGTTCAGACCAAGATTGTCATCGAATCAAGCGACATCGAATCCGCCCACCGGCTGCTGTCCGGAGCGTTTAATCACCAAGGCGTCGAACTTATCGGAGATCGGATCGAGATTACGGCCGACCGCAGCCTCATCCCGGATGTGGCGCGGCTGCTGGTGAAAGCCGGCTTGGACGTCTACGGCATTCATGCCGCTCAGCGTTCGCTGGAAGATCAGTTCTTAGAGATTACCGGAGGTGAGATGGTTGTCTAGTCTGGGGAATTTGATACGGAACGAAAATATGAAAATTTACCGCCGTCCCCGCACCTGGTTGATGATCGGCTTCCTTGTGCTCGCGATAGGGCTGATGAGCGGATTGATGAAATGGGACGATAGCCGCAGCAGCCCGGACAACTGGCAGCAGAGTCTGACTCAGCAGAACATCCATTACCAGAAACAGCTGGCGGAAGATAAAGAGATGGACTCCGACTACAAGGAATATCTCTCTAACGAAATTAAGATCAATGAATATTATCTGGCCCACGACATGAATCCCTATGCTCTGTCTCTCTGGGATTATGTCAACAGCTCGGCCTCCCTCATCCTACTGATCACGATTCTAACTGTCATCGTTGCGGCCGACATGATCGCCGCCGAGTTTACATGGGGAACGATCAAGCTGCTCCTTGTGGGCCCGGCGTCGCGCTCGAAGATTATGCTGGGCAAGTACATCTCTACGATGATGTTCGCCCTGTTGCTGCTCATTCTTGCATTTGTGGTTGCGTTCGCGGCCGGAGCCGCGCTGCAAGGCTTTGACGGGCTTGCCCATCCGCATCTGTCCGTCGGCGCGGACGGTCTCGTGCACGAAAACTCCATGATCGTCAACGCCTTGCAAAAATACGGCTACGCCGTCGTCTCGCTGCTGATGTATGTCACGCTTGCCTTTATGATCTCCTCGGCATTCCGCAGCTCATCGATGGCGATCGCCTTCTCGCTGCTGTTCATGCTCGTCGGCAATACCGTGACGATGCTGCTGAGCCGTTATGAGTGGTCGAAATACTTGCTGTTCGCCAATACCGAGCTCTCTCAGTATTTGCCCGGCAATTCTCCGATTCGACCGGAGATGACGCTCGGCTTCTCGATCACGATGCTCGCCGCCTATTACGTCGTCTTCCAGATCGTCGCGTGGACGCTGTTCACTAAGCGCGATGTGGCGGCATAAACCTGACAAAACCCGTCGGCACGTTGATGTCCGACGGGTTTTCTTATTCCTGCCGCTCGAATCCTCCAAGGATCGGGCGCTTTCTACTCTTCGACCGCGTATTGCCTGAACCGTTCGATCCGATGAAAGGTCGAATAATTGGCGTCATGCATGTTTTTCGCCTGGTTGATCGCGGTGCGGCACAAGTAAAGCAGATCTTCGCCGTCAATCAGCATGCTGACATATTGAAAACCGACATCGTCCGGGTTTTCATGACGGTAGTCCAGCATACGCTTGACCAAGCGGAAGCTCTGCAAATCTTTGGAGACCGAGAGCGACAGCACATTTCTCTGATGGGGCGTCCGCTCGTCCACCGCTTCGTTGGCGATTGCCCAGTAGAGGCCGGATGGCTCGTCATACAGCAGCTCGAACTTGCAGTTGCTGCCTCCGTTAAAATCGGCGAAACCGTGAAACCGAAGCGGTTCTTCAGGCTGCTCCTTGTTGCCCTTCAGTACGAGCGCTTTGCCGTAGCCTTTCATTGTGTAGCGCAGTACGTTGTAGATGTCCCCGTCAGGTCCTACAACGGCGTTGCCCTCCAGCCCGCCGCCGACGGCAGCTCCGGGAGCCGCATCCTCCCATGCCGGATCGTAAGGTAGAAATCCTGTACACTGCCAGTTGCCTGCATCCATCAGATCAGCATCGGCGTCAATCGACAGCAGGGCGTTACTGTGCCCTCCGCTCGACCACGACCCGTAATCGATCCCCGTGTACAACCGATTATCCAACTCGACTACCTGCATCGGCGCCTTGTGCGGTCCTCTGCCCATCCAGCTCCCCGCACCGGTCATGATTGTGACGGGCGAGCTCCAGGTCAGTCCTTCATCGGCCGAACGACCGATCAGCAGGTCGCCGTACTCGGTTGAATTGGCAAACATGTACAGCTCGCCGCGATGTACGAACAGCTTGCCCCAGAAGCAGGGCATCAGTTCAGTCACATACCGCCAGCTTTGGCCTCCGTCGTCGGAGCGAAAGATCAGCGTCAAATTTTGCGGCGCCTTGCCCGCAAAGACGTCCATCGAAGCCAGCAGCGCGCCTGACGGCAGCTTGACAAGCGACGGACTGCACAGGCTTCGGCCGGAGAAAGCATAGATTTCGTCCTCCGGGTGCAAATAGTTGACAACCGTTCCGACCGGCTTGCCGGTCCGTGCCAGACGGACCTCGCTTGCGCCCGCCCCGCTTGCGCGGGCTACAAAAAATTCGTAGTCGCACTCCGACTCCAGCGCCTCGATGATATAGACTGAACCATCCAGCTCTTTCACTTCGAAAGGATCGTTCGTGCGGAATTTGCGCCAGTGCAGCAGATGGGTGCCGCTATCCCCCGCATCGAACCATTCGAGCTCGATCGTCTTCTCGTCCGGCGCTACCCGGCAGATATACGGCAGGTTACGTTTATCATATTGATCATAGGGCCGATAGGGCCGATAGCTCCAACCGGAATAACCTTTCATAGAAGAATCCTCCTCATCCTTTGACGGATCCAATCATAACGCCTTTGACAAAATATTTCTGCACGAACGGATAGACGCACATAATCGGCAATGTCGAGACAATGATAACCGCATAGCGCATCGCTTCGACCAGATAAATCTGCGCGGCCGCGTCCCCGCCCATATCCGCGCTATCCGAGGCCATGCTCATCGCAGACTGGCTGACGATCAAATCGCGCAGCACCATCTGCAGCGGCATCAACTGCTGATCCCGCAAGTAGATCATCGCGTTGAACCACGAATTCCACTGGCTTACGGCAGCGAACAGCACCAGCACGGCAATGAGCGCCTTCGATACCGGCAGCGCAATGCGGAAGAAAAACGAAAAATGAGAGCAGCCATCCATACTCGCTGCCTCGAACAGCTCGTCCGGAATTGTCGACTTGATGAACGTCCGGCTGATAATAATGTTAGTTACGTTGACGGCCCCCAATAGAACGATGACGAGCGGATTTCCGTAAAGACCGATTTCCTTCATCAGCAAATAGGTGGGGATGAGTCCTCCGTTAAAAAACATCGTGAACAGCAAAAATGCAGTAACGAGCGTCTTTCCCGGGAACGGCTTGCGGGACAACGCATATCCCGCGAGCAGGCTCGTCATGACCGACAATGCCGTGAACAGCGTCGTATAGATCAGCGTGTTCCGATATCCCGTCCAGATCGGCGCATAATTCAGCACTTCGATATACCCTTTAATATCAAGGCTGCGAGGCCAGAACAGCACCTTGCCGCTTGCCACCAGCTTCGGATCGCTGAACGAGGCGATGATTACAAAATATAGCGGATATGCAACCGCGAGCAAAAGCAGCGTCAAAATCGTGTAATTGACCGCATCGTATAGTCGGTCCCCTCTGTTCGCTCTGATCGACTGCCGCATCGTCGTCCCCCCTACCATAGCGATTCCTGGCCCAGTCTCTTGCTGATCTGGTTGACGACCAGAATCATAATGAAGTTAATGCCGGAGTTGAACAGGCCGATCGCTGCGGAAAGACTATACTGTCCTTCCTTGATGCCGATTTTGTATACATAGGTGTTAATAATTTCGCTGGTGCTGATGTTGAACGAATTCTGCATCAGAAACGCCTTCTCGAAGCCCACATTCATAATCGTACCCGACTCCAGAATAAGCAGGATAACGATCGTCGGCAGAATCGAAGGCAGATCGATCCGCATAACGCGCTGAAACTTGCTGGCCCCGTCGATGATCGCCGCTTCGTGCATCGACTGATCGACGGCGGACAGCGCCCCGAGATAGATGATGCTGCTCCAGCCCAGCCCCTGCCAGACTCCGCTCCAGACATACAAATGCGGGAAACTGGAGGCGTTCATCAGCACCCCGAGATTGCCCTCGTGCACTCCCAACATATCCAGCAGATTGCGTACGATGCCCATGGACGGCGAAAAGAAAATATTCACCATGCCGACTACGACGACGATCGAGATGAAATGCGGCGCGTATGTGACTGTCTGTACGAGCTTCTTCATACGTTGATTCGTCGTGCTGTTCAGCGCAAGCGCTAATAGTACGGGCAGCGGAAAACCGGCTATCAGCACGTAGAAGCTGATCAGCAGCGTATTTTTCAGTACGACCTCAAACATCGGCATGGAGAAGAAACGGTCGAAGTGTTTCAGTCCGACCCATGGGCTATCTATAATTCCTAAATGCGGTTTGAAATCCTTGAAAGCGATCATGATGCCGTACATCGGCAAGTAATTGAATGCGATCACCAGCGCGATGGCCGGCAGCAGGAAGAGATACAGCTGGCGATTGTCCCACATCCTCAAGCGCAGCGGCTTGAGCGCTTCCCGTTCTCGCGCGGTTCCGGCAAGTTTCACCCGATCAAGCTCCTTCCTCTATTTCGCGATAACATCGTACGCTTTCTGCCGAAGCTCTACGAATTGCTCCAGTCCGAGTTTATTCATCTGCTTCACGTAAGCGTCCCATCCGGCGTCAATGTCTTGCCTGCCCGTAATGAAGTCGGCGAATACCGTCTTGCGGTAGTTGGTCAGGTCTGTTCTGTACTGGTTCGTCAAGCTCACATCGTCTGCTCCTAGAGCGCCCTCGACATAGACCATGTCGTTGGGCAGGACAGCGTCCTTATACACATGCTCATAAGCCCAAGCCCGGGTATTTTTCACGTCGTAGGACAGCTCCTTCCACTTGTCGGCATAGAACGACTGATCCTTCAACGCGACGAAGGAATTGTGCAATCCGAGCTTGGCGCTGTTCTCCGCCATCTTGTCCGGCGATTCCTCCCAGAACAGCTGATACGCCTTGCCTTCGGCATCGTAATCCCATAAAGTGCCCTTAACTCCCCGGCTGACCGTCAGCTCCAGCTCGAGATCGGTCGCGATTGCTTCCAATAGACGTACGGTTGCCGCCGGATATTTGTTGTTCTTCGTAATGACGGCCGTATTGGCCGGCCCTGCAACATAAGCCTGACTGCGAATGAACGGTTTCTGGCCGTTGCCGCTGTCGATCGGCCCCATGGCCGTCCCCAGCTCAGGCTGCCGGTTCGCATACGAATGGTACGAGCCGACGAGCGGCGGCAGAGAGCTGATCTTGGACACATACGTATTCCCGTCGTCCGTGAATACTTCAGGCGGAATCAGCCCGGACTGATACAGATCGCGCAAATATTTAAGCGGCTCCTTGATCTTGGGATTGGTCGACTGATCCTTGACGACGCCGTTATCGACGTAGAGATAATCGGGGCTGGTGACATAGACGCCGAAGCTGCCGTATATGTCGAACTGCCCTCCGACATAACCGTCGAACTGGAAGTAGTAAGGAATGACATCGCTAGGAATGGTGCCTTTGCCGGCGTTGTCCTTGATCGCCTGCAATACGTTTTTGAATTCTTCAGTCGTCTTTGGAATTTCTAGATTCAGTTCTTTTAACCAGGATTCCATAATGATCCATTGATCGCGCAAATTCCGGTCGAACGGCGCGAAGTCGATGTACGGCAAGCCGTACAATTTGCCGTCGGCAGCCAGCGAGCCGTTGTAAACCAGCTTGTTTTCCTTCATAAAGCTGCTCCATGTCGGCGCGTACTGCTCCAGCAACGGTTCGATCTCCACGAACTGTCCTCCCTCAGCCGCAGAGGTCAACTGATTGGAGTTCATCGCTACGCCGAGAATCAGATCGGGAAAATCGTTGCTGGCAAACATCAGATCGACTTTCTCCGCATCCTTGAGCACTTCGACTTCAAGATCGATATTCGTTTTCTCGGCCACATACTTCCAGATTTCCGTCTTGTCCATATTAGGCCGCAGCGCACTGTAAGCGACGACCGCCTTAAGCTTGATCGGCTCCTTCGTAATCGGATACCCTGTCAAATTCGTCATGCCGCCGTCCGCCATACCGTCGGACGTCTCCTGCGATGCGCTGGCGCCGGAGCTGCCGCCTGCTTCTTCTTTTTGGCTCGAGCAGCCCGCCAGCAAGGCGATGATTAGCGCAATGCACAACCCGATCATCGTTGCACGACTTTTGGAATTTCTCATATTCGTCTAGACCTCCCATTTTTAATGTAACGAGTTTTCTTCAGCCGCGCGTGGCGGCGGACAGCGCTTCGCGGGCCATTCCGGCCAGACCGTTAAGCTGAACGACTTCGAGCTGCTTGGACTCGGTGAACAACTCTCCATTTAGCACTCTGCTGCCAATTTCCATCGGAACTCCTTGCAACGACAGGCTGAATTTAGCATTCACCGGATAATACTGATATTCCGCCATTGAGCAGACTCCGAGCAATTGCTGCAGCCGTTCGGCTCGTTCCGGTTCGGTACGGTAATGACGATACAGCCATACATACAAGTCGGGATGAAAATTCGCCATGACACCGCTGTACCCGTCCGCCCCCAGCCGAAGGCTCTCGAGCAGCGTCGCACTGTTGGCGTTGAACAGCTTGATGCCGGAGCCTTCGATCATGCGCAGCTTGACGGTGATCTGTTCCAGATTGCAGCAGGTATCCTTGATAAACCCGAAGCGTCCGGATTGCAGACAGGCGCTCAGCACCTTGGGCGTCAGCAGCCGCTTGTACGGATACGGGCACTCGTACATCCCGAGCGGGACGTCCGGAAATCGCGATAAGAACGCTTCCATTCTGTCGATCAACGCTTCGTCCGGCTCATCCGGTTCGGCAAAACGGTTAGGCAGCACCACGTATGCGGTTACCCCGGCATTCATAATCGTCTCCGCCTCGCGCACTTGATCCTCCAGCCGACTCGCCGTATGACCGGACACGATCACTTGCATGCCCTCCGGCACGTTCGAAACAATGAACTTCGTCAGCTCCCGCTTCTCTTCCAGACTAAGATGAAACATCTCGCTGGACTGGCAGACGGCAAATATGCCGTCAACTCCGCACTTGCTGTAATACTCGATCAGCTTTTCCACGGCATAGTAGTCGATTTCGTTGCCTTTCGTGAAGGGAGTTGCCATTGTAGGCCAGATGCCGCTGCTGATGTTCTGCATGTCGACCGCCTTTCTTTTGTTCTATTATTTAGAACAATATTCTAAATATAATTAATTCATGGTCATTCTAGCACGAGAAAGCAGCATATGTAAACGCTATTATTGAGGTTTTTGCGGATTTATTTGCTAAAACTAAGCACATTGTTCTATAATTAAGAACATAAATTCACGGCATTGATCATATTGAAAAAAATGGGTGCGAGGAAGGAAGAGCAGGTATGACGGAGGAAGCCAAGGTCAAAACATTGAAAAAATCGCTTGATATTTTAGAATGCTTCACCATAGCGACGCCGGAGCTGGGAATTTCCGAAATCAGCGAAAGACTCGAACTGTATAAAAGCAACGTGCACAATATCATTTCAACTTTCGAGCAGGGCGGTTATATCGAGCGGAACCCGGAGACCGGAAAGTATCGGCTGGGCACGAAAATATTAGAGCTCTCCTACATTATCAATGCCAATCTGGGACTGCATAACGCCATTCATCCCCCAATGAGCGCGCTGTCGGGAGAAATCAACGAGGTGGTCTACTTCGCGGTTCCGAAAGGTCCCCGCGTCATGTATCTGGAAGGGGTGTATCCGGTTAACTCCTTCAACGCGCGCTCGATGGTCGGCGAAACGGCGGAAATGTACTGCACATCGATCGGCAAGGCAATTCTTGCCTACCTGCCGCCGGATCAAGCCATCAAAGCCATCAGCGAGCAGAGTATGATCAAGCATACGGCCAATACGATCACGGAAAGAGGGGCGCTGCTGGACGAACTGGAAGCGATCCGGAAACGGGGCTACAGCATCGACAATATGGAGCATGAGTTCGGCATCAAGTGCGTCGGCGTACCGGTATTCCGCAGAGGCGGCTCCCTGCTGGGCGCCATGAGTGTATCGGGGCCTTCCCCGCGCCTGGAGGAGAAGATCGAAGAGTATGCCGCGAAGCTCCATGCTTATAGCCAGAAAATCAGCTTGCGGACATAGCGCGGTCGGGCATGCAAGCGGGCATCGACGGAATAACAAAAGCTCTGGCCCTATGCGGTCAGAGCTTTTTATACTGCGCGTTTTATGTGGTAAGAGCAATGAAAACGGGTTTCTACAGGAGGCATGCTATAGGACTTGAATATCGGTGCTTGAATTTCTTGATCCATTTGAATAATTGATGGTACGATAGAGCTGACCTTCCAGGTTAGTTCTATCGGCTTTTTTGAAGAATTGCTGTAGATCAAATTACGGGGGTGTAGATGTGTTGGTTAGTGAAAATGATTTCTCTAATTTTAGGCCCATATTCATCCTATTTATTGTTATATTAATTGTCTCTTTAATAGTCATTCTCTTTCAAAAGAATCATTATAAAATCATTAATGGGTACACAGTAATCATAACATTATTAATCACATATATTGTATCTGCCATTTTGTTATATCAGACAGGCATTCTTGCTGATGAATTGGGAATGGGCGGAAACGCTCTTTCCACGATTATGTTTTTTGTAATAATCCTTTTAGGTTTCGTTAATTATCTTGTTTACCTTTTCAAGAATAGAAAATAATTAGGCCAAGTAGTATAACAAGAGATACAGCCTGATAGTATGCGAGAAATGAGATTTTCCATTGCATTGAAGCCGATCAAGCGGATATTGTGATTAGGAAAGCAAGTCCTCTGCTATGCGTCATCCGGGTGGATCATACGATCCTTCGAGCACAAATACATCATGGTTTGCGCAACGTTCCGAATGACCAAAAATCAAGAAAAAGAGCAGGTTATCGAAAAGATAGCCCGCTCTTTTTGTACGAAATCCGATAGATGAAACTGCTACTGCTCTTCCGAAAATATTATGGAATTATAGCAGCAGTTAAACTGACATTAGCAAGCGATACGGCTCCGTTGCCGGAGTAGATGAACTGCACGAACATCCACTTATACGCGGGCACGGAAAATGTCTGTTCAAACTTCTGCCAGCCTGAACCGACCGGAGGGTTCACCGCCACAGAAAGGGAGCTTCCGGCCTCATCGTAATTATCGCTATACAAGACCGCGGAACCGCCTTCCGATTTTGCCCACCAGGTTAAGGTGTACTCGCCGCTCTCGACGGGTAACCACATGTTGATATTGAAGCCGTCCGTGCCGGAAAACTCCAGCGCCTTTCCTTTTTGAGCGTCGTTTTTGATCTCAAGCCCATCGCCTAAAGCTTTGCCGGACCATCCGTTCAAACCGTCGAGGAAATTCCCGTTCGGGATCAGGTTTCCGGGTATAATGGCAGCCTCGCCATCCTTAACCAAATCAATGTCTGCAATCGCGATCGTTCCGTTGCCGGGATAAATAAACTGCAAGAACAGATATCCATCTGCCGTGACTTGGAACGTCTTTTCGAATTTCTGCCAGCCCGCTCCTGCTGCAGGCTCTACACCCATAGCAAAATTGCCTTGATCGTTCCACCCGCTGCCGGAATCGTAATTTGCGCTAAACAGCGTCACGGTGCCGCCCTCGGATTTTGCCCACCACGTTAACGTATATACATCGCCGCTCTTGACGGGGATTCGAGGCGACGTGTACATATTGAAGCCCTCCGCACCCGAAAACTCCAGCGCTTTTCCGCGTTCGGCATCGTCTTCAAGAGTAAGTCCGTATCCCAGCCCCTTGCCGCCGCTTACCGTCCAACCGCTTAGACCCAGGCTAAAGTTGCCGTTCGGCATACGATTTTTCGGCAGCGATTCATCGGCGTAAGTAAAGACTACAGTATAGGTTTCGCCAGCCATCGCCTTGAAATTGACCTCGTCGACCGTCAGACCGAATAGCTTGATGTTTTCAAGCGTATAGCCCGTTGCATCCGTTGGCGCGAGCACCACATCGGTTCCCGCCGGCACCGTATACGTACCTGCTGCCACGCCGCCGGTATAGGTAAACGTCGGATATCCGCCTAACGGTTTATTGAGCCAACTTTCTATGATTTTGATAGTCGCCGGCGGTTCGGTTTTCGGCGTGTTCTCGCTGACAAATATTCGATCTATGTTCGCGCCGATTGTCTCGTTCGGAATGTAGAACACATAGCTTCCGTCATTGGCCTTCTGCTGATCTGTCTGTACCGAGATTTCATAATCCCAATATTCCGCAAGTCCTTGGTCGCCATCAAAATCCCAAGCCGCAAATAAGTTACCCGTGTTAGGAGGATTTACGGCTTCAAATACCGCCTTGATCGTGACGTTCTCGGCAGGCATTACGAATGTGTCTCCGCTGATTGAGACGGTTCCCGCGACAACTTGCCACTCTTTGAATTGATAGCCCGAGTTCGGCGTTGCGGTCAGCGCAACTGTCGTTCCTGCCGACGCTGCGGTCGGGCTTCCGCTCGCTGTGCCGTTGCCGTCGTTTTGTACCGTTATCGCATAATTCGTCTGATTGTTGCCGCCTGGGTTGCCTCCCGGGTTGCTTCCGCTCTGATTACCGCCACCCTGGCTGTTACTGCTTTGGCTGTTACCTCCCTGTTTGTAATTGACATCGATCACTACGCCGTCGGAATTGATATTCGCCGTAATGATATTCCCGCTTCCAGAAACATGTACAGGAACGCTAAAATTGGCTGTCGTTACGGTGCTCCCGGTATTAAGCATGATTTTTGCGCGTGCCGCCAAAACGGTCAGAGCATTTAATAAGTTAACTTTGCCCTCGACAATCAAGGTTGCCTGCGCTTTAATCTCTATTCCGTTCACCGTACCTCTTATCGTCACAACGGCACTTTCCGGAGTACCTGCCGCCACTGAAATATTCGGGTTCACCGCGTTCTGAACATCGATGATCCCGCCCGACAGCGTGATGATCCCCGCTACGGAATGACTTCCTGTCCCGTCGAATACGAGTCTTGTGTTGTATTCCGAGTTCAAAACAACATACCCCAGATTGCAGTTCGTCATCCCTACAGAGTTCTTGCCCCCGCCGTAGATGTACGTTATTCCTTTTACAGTGACGTTATTAAGCGTTACGTTTCCGTCCGCAACGTCTTTGGCGATTATCAGATCGCCGTTGACGACAACGCCGTCTAGCGTCACGCCTTTTTTCGCTACCATCACATCCATGTAATTTTGAATTTTTACGCCATCTCCAAGATTAGATGTAACCGTAACGGACGACAATTCAGCCGCATTATTCCGATCCGCCATTAATCGCTTCTCGGACCTCAGCATAACGGCATAAGCTTCCGCTCTTGTGATGTTGTTTTTAGGCTGGAATTTCCCGTCCGGATAGCCTAGCAGCACGTTTGCTTTAGCCAGCGCACCGACGAAATCGACAGACCAGCCGGCTATATTTTTGACGTCGACAAAAGTGCCGGCATATTCTTTTCCCTGAGGAAGCTTCAAAATTTTCCCGATAACCGTAGAAAGCTCCTGTCTGGAGATCGGATCGTTCGGATGAACATTCGCTCCGTCGCCGATCATATACCCTTCCGCTCTCGCGATCTGCAAATCCTTGTAATACCAAGCGGAGGAATCCGCATCCTTATAATCGATCGCCGCCGTACGGGTATATCCGTACATTTTGTTGATCGCTGCCGCGACTTCTGCGCGGGTGATCGGAATTTGAGGGTTAACATTGCCATTGACATCGTCCGGACTTATGATACCTCGTTCGAGAAGAACCGCTATTGTCTCTTTAGCCCAACTGTTCTCGTAGTCTACTCTTGTCGTATCCGAAGCCAAGGCCGGGGTCCTAATTGCAAACGCCGATAAAATGACGCATAGAGAAAGAATGATCGATAGGATTCTCTTAATTTTACTCTGCATGCTCCACCCCTCCTTTTAAGGCTGCTTAAAGCATTGAATATCGTCAAAATATACAGTGCCGCTACCCTCTAGCATTACACGGAATTCCGCTCTGGCGGCTTCGCTATAAGCGGATGGGATGCCAACCTCTGTCGAAAATGACTTCCATTCGTCCGCCGTAGAGGCGAAATAACTGCTTTGCCCGTTGCCTAACACCTGATCCGCATTGTCATATACGGTCCATTCGATGCTTGGCCCCGTGTTGCTGCCCGGTACAAGAGTTGATTTCAACCATCCGGCGATATCGTATACGCCGCCCGCTTCAACCGCAATATCGATAGAAATATAGGCCTCGCCGCCGCTTGCCGCTTCGAGCTTCAACACCTTGCCTCTCGCCGCTTCCCCGCTATCCACGAAGCTGATCGCACCGCTGGATAGATAGGCAGACGGCACCTTCCACCCGGCCGATCTTGTCGTAATGGTGAAGCTTTCCTTCTTATTAAATACATTGCCGTCCACCTTCAAATATCCGCCGTTAGAGCTATTGTCACGAACGTAGAGCAGTCCCGGAAAATCCACTCCGCTTTGCACGCCGGATTCAATTTTCAGAGCGTTTGTCTCTGTACCCTGACGAGAATTGTTCTTCACCGGGGGAATCGTCGCGGCAATACCCGAGTCTTCGGCCTCCAGGTTCAAGGTCTTCCAGTCCGTAATTTTATAGAGCGCAGCTTCCTCCCTCCCCAGATTAAGGGTCATGCTCCCGCTGCCTTCCTGTATGCCGCCTTCCGTCAACCCAACCGGAACTGCCATGTATTTGCCGATCGCGTTGCCGTCGCCGTTTTTAAGAGGGATTGTCACACTATGCGCATTCCGTCCTTTGTTATAAGCCATAACGTATAATTGACCGTCATCCGAAAGCCAGTTTTTCCATAGCAGGCCGTTGGCCTGACCCTGTTCTCCCACCGGGATAGCATCGTGCTCGCCGAGGATCTGGACATTTCCGTTGACGTATAGATCAAATAGCAGCGGGACCTCTTCGTTATTAATCTTACTGAAGGGTCTCCACAGATGCGTATCGTAAAGGTGAGCGATTAAGGATTGGTCCGCTGCCAAGAACGCATCGTCTATTCGGTAATATCCTACGCCGCGTCCGCCAGCTTCGAACGTTCTGAAGACCGAGTTGCGGATGGATTGTACAGTCGGGTGCCCTCCATTCTCAAATCCGTAATAATACGTTGCGACGAGATTAAGTACGGGACGTCTATTATTTTGAGCAAGATTCACATCGATTGTATTCGTAATGCTCGTAGTGTCATTGCCGCCTCGCACATAAGCATCAAAGCTGAATATATCGCTGTATTTTCTCGTTTCGTTCTGATTGGCTCCGAAATCGACCAGATACACGGGATGATTGTCGTCGATATTGCGAATCGCCACGTAAGCCGCCTCTAGCTCTAACTTCTTCTGCTCCATTGCTTCTCTGTCATTGGAGTTATAAATTCCGAGCGGCTCGTCATCCACCATCCACGCGAAGACTCGCGGGTCGTCCTTATATTCGTCCACTGTTTCTTTGGTTTGTTCGATCTGATCGGGGTGCCCCGCTCCAAGTGGAGGAACTCTGAGGTTGTACATGATTTTCAATCCTGTATCGTCCAACGCTTGCCATGTATTGGCCGATCTTTCCATGTAATAATAGGAAAACACAACTGTGGTTCCCGCATCCTTCGCCATTTGGAACCGGGATGGTGAATCTACGCCATAAGCGATAACAGGATTGAATTTTTCGTCTTGTTCGCCCGGGAAAATGCCAAAGTTAATATCCCCGTCACTGTCCATCATCTTCGGTCGAGGATATTTGTACAGGTTTTGGCTGAACTCCTCCAGCTTCTGACCGCCGCTGTCCTTGATGGTCGCCACCAGCGTGTACTTATGCTTCATCTGGCTCAGATGGGCGATTGGAATGAAATAATTCGCCGTGAATGAGGTGAACGGCGTGTTCAACTGCTCAGCCACCTTCGTCTCTGTCTCACTGTCGTAAAGGACAAAATCGACCTTAGCGCCTGCTTCCGGCTTGCCCTCGTAATACGGCTCAACATGAACGGAGGCGTTCACGCCGTCCTCGTCCGGATAAGGAAATACCCGATCCGTATCCAATCTGTACGGCTCAGGTCCGCCGGAGACCGTAATCTTCACGTCGTCGACCCAGACCGTTCCGAGGCTGTCGTTGCTGAACCGGGGCGCGATAATAACCTGGCCGCCTGCATCCATGGGAACTCTGAATGTTGTTTTAAGTTCTGTCCAATCTCCTTGGGTATCCTCTGAAATCCCCATTGCGCTGTTGTCCGTGGTGCTGTGCCACGCACCGTTCGCGCGATAATACTCGATCAGAAACCAGACATTGCCGGTTCCGTTGGTCCAATCTGTTTTCACCCGGGCGCTTAATTCGTAGGTGACGTATGGGCTGAATAAGCTCCCGTCCAACGTTTGAACTTCCATTCTATTGCTGCCTGTGCCTAACCCCTCAAACTTGAGAGAATGGCTTCCGGAATACGATGTGGTGGAATCGATCGATGTCCGAACATTTGACGAGGAATCTTTGAACCTGGTCGACCAGGGCGACGCCCAGCCTGCTGCGAGGGTCTCGAAACCGCCGTTGACCACCGGGATTTCACTGCCTACAGCGGGGATCGTATCGTCGGCTTGCACCGGTAATACATTCACCGGAAACAGTTGAAGGATCATCGCCAAAGCAAGTGCGGAAGCTAAAACACGAAATACGATTTTCTTCACCTTTAGTCCTCCCTTTAATCAGTCTTTATGTTAGCGCTTACATTAAGATGATACAGGAGGATCACTCGCTTTCATATGTTCATACTTAGTATCCAGTATGTCTATATTTTAGAGTGAGCCTCGATCAATCCCCTATTCTTCAAAATACAATTCAATCTCTGCCTCTCCGCCGAAATCGTCCAACCGCACGCTCTCCTCATCCGGCAAGTAGACGCCTCCGCCCGATAGGCGGACGACACGTTTGCCTTCCGGATGCGGGAGCCGCAGCTGCACGGTCGCGGGCCCGCGGCTCGGATCGCAATTCAGGCTGACCGTCATGCGGCTGCCTTCGGACTTGACCCGCAACGAGAACTGGCCGAAATAACTATGCACGTCCTGAAGTTCAATGCGCTTCCCTTGCTTCAGCCAATCGCGCGGAATCCCCGGCAGCAGCTTGAGAGTCGTGCCTTCCTCCATATATAGCATCCAACGGGTTTGCATCAAGAACCAGCCTTCTTCGTGCGTCTTGTGCGGACTGACCTGGTAATAATGCTCCCAGAACGTGTATGTCTCCCTGTCGGCCAGAGCAGCAAAGGTATTATAGTAAGCTTTCAGGAACGCTTTTACCTCGCCGCGCTTCAAGTGAACCCACGGATGCGTGCTGTAATAAGGCTGGCTGAACGCCACATTGCGCGTAAACATCAGTTCGTTATGGTAGTGGATGAGGTAGTCGGCCGCTCGCTCGCGCGGATCGATCACTTCCTGGAACAGCAAATACATCGGCCCGAGCATCGAATCCCGACTCATGAAGGATCCGTGCGTATACCAGTTGCCGCCTTCCGTATAGAGCGACAGTGGGCCGCGCGATTCCGTCCAAGGCGGCGCGGTAGGAACCCATGTGCCGTCGCCAAGCGGAACGACCGGTGAACGGGCGACCGCTTCGTCGAACGAGGCGCGGATATCGGCTTTTAGCCCTTCCGCATCGGCGTGAATTTGCCCGGACAGCTCGGCGTCAAGCTCAGTAAGCATTTCCGCCAGCCTGCTCAGCCCAATATATGCATAGCCGCTCAGCATAAAGGAATGGAACGGGTCCTCCGGATCGGCCGTCTTGCCTTCCAGCATGCCGTAGCCCCGACCGCGCAAATTCTCCGTTTCGTTGCGCTTGCGCCAATCCATCAGGAAGGCATAGGATTTGAGCAGCTTAGGCTGGATTTCGCGAATCCATTCCAAGTCGCGCGTATAACGGTAATACTCCCCGATGCACCATAGAGCCGCACCTGTTTCCAGCATATAGCCGCCGAAATTTTGCATTAACCCGCTCTCATGCTGCTTATCCAGGAAGAAGCTCAGCCCCCGCCGGGCCGTATCGCTCCATCCCATCGCGTTCATAAACTGGATAATCGGCGAGCTTTCCGAGCCGATGGCGGTATAGATGCCAATCGCCGGAACGAGCGTTCCTTCCGGTTCCTGACCGTAAAAAATTAAGTCCGTATGCAGCAGACCCGCCCGAAGCATCTGCTCGATGCGCGGCTCCGGCAGCCGAATCTGCGCGCCTCGCGATAGCTTATCTTCCCAGAAAGCGCGACATTCCGTATGCCGCTCCCGGAAATTCTGCTCGCTCAGCTTAACCGCTCGCTCTCGCGACACAGGTTCGTGAGGCAAATAGAACTCGAAGCAGGCTTCCTCGCCCGGGATCACCAGAACAGCCGACTCCTCCGTTTGCAGCGGTCGGCCATTCAGCTTCGATACGCCGAACACCCGATCGTCGCTATAGTGCGCGAAGCCCGTGCTGCCCTCAAACGTATAAGGAATGCCGCCGGCGTTGGGAATCAGATTCTTGAACCAGGCGTATCTCGGCACCGAACCGGTATTGGCAGCCGTAATCCGGCAGTAATATACCGTTGTCTCGCCCGAGATCGCAGCTCCCTGAAGCAGAATCTCCCGCTCCTCGGCCTGAGCTTCCGTAAACATATGACCGAATCCGTAACCGTCGGCAAGCAAATAGTGCGTTCCGTCTACGCTGCCCGACGTCAACGGGCGAGACTCATAGGAAACAAACGATACCGCCGTGTAGACCATCTCGTCATCCGTAATCTCTGTATGAAGGATCGGCAGCGTTCCCTCCTCCAGCTTGCGGACAACTCCGTCCGTACAGCCCATTCCCCGGCCGACCATATAATAGTAGCGAACCGGTTTGCCGCCGCTCTCCGGCAAGCCGACTTCCGTGGCATGCTGGCGCGGCTGAACCCAGTCCCATTGCAGCGCCGAGCCGCCTATAGGCGGCTCCCAGAAGTTATTGCTCGGTCGGCCGCGCACCTGGGATTCGAAGATTCGCGTATCCCGGCTGACCCCTTGCCAGATCGGACAGGGCTGATCCTTCGTCGCTGCGCTTGCCGCCTCGAACGACTCCTCCGGTTCCTCGGCCAGCTTCTGCAGGTTTGTCCGCAGCCCTCTCCGCTTGATGTCGGCTTCCAGTTCCTCATAGGAACGGAAGTCGGCAGCCGATGTTACTGCCACGCCGTAATCCGGCATGTAGATGGGGTACGCCTCATGAACGTCCTCCGCAAAAAAGCTGAAAGGACAAGCGCAGTCGACGATGCTGACCAGCAGCTTCCCCTCACCGGCCGCGTAAAGCGGCTCAATAGACACCACGAGAGTCAGCGGGCCTGCGCTGTGATCCTTCCATTCCTCTATCTCCGCAATCCCGTCACCCGTCTCGATCCCAAAACTATGCAAGCTACCGTTCATGACCTCGATACGGCCGGCTGCGGGACCCTTTTTCCATACGACTCTTATATCCTTCACAGTGAATACACTTCCTTCAGTACGGATACCTGGTTATTCTTTTACGGATCCAAGCGTAATGCCATGAATGAAATATCGTTGCAGAAACGGATAAACGAGGAGTACCGGAATAATCGTGACAAATATCTTGGCCGCATTAAGCGACTTGTTCGAGAGCTTCGCCGCTTGCTCCAGCTTGTCGGAATCCGTCTCGTTCAGATCGAGCTGCACGACCAATTGCTGAATGTACGTCTGCAGCGGATAGTTCTCGGGCTTGCTCATCAGAATAAGTCCTTGGAAAAAATCGTTCCAGTGCGCCACAATGCTGAACAGCGTTACGGTAGCGAGCGCCGGGACGGCCACCGGAATATAGATGCGAAGCAGCAAATGCCAAGGACCCGAGCCGTCGATGTAAGCAGCTTCCTTCAGCTCCTTGGGCAGATTGCGCATGAAATTCATTACGAGAATCACGTTGAAGACGGGTACGGCTCCCGGAATGACCAGCGCCCAGATTGAATTGAGCATGCCTAGCGACTTGACCACCAAGTACCACGGAATCAATCCGCCCCCGAACAGCATCGTAAAGACGATAAACCACATATAGATGTTCCGGCCCGCGAACTCCCTGGAGTTCATTGACAACGGATAAGCCATCAGCACGGTCAGCAGGAACTGAATTCCCGCTCCAAGTACAACCCTCTCCAGCGATACCGCGAATGCGCGGAAAAACTTGGCGTCGTCCAATATTTTCAGATAGGCGTTCCACGTAAAATCGACCGGCACAAACAGCACTTTGCCGCCCTCCACCGCCGACTTATCGCTCAGAGACACCGCAACGGTGTGCCAGATCGGCGCTATGCATGCAAGTGTAATCAGCACAAGCAGGGTAGCGAGCAAATAGTCCGTTATCGTCAGCTTTCGCGTATTCGTACTTATAGCCTGCACGGCTCTCCCCCTCCCCGTTAAAAGACCCGATAATTGGCAAACCGGGAAGCCATCCAGTAAGACATAACGATCAAAAGGAATGAAACAACCGATTTCATCAATCCGACCGCCGTCCCGAGACCGTATTGAATGTTCAACAATCCTACCCGGTATACGTAGGTGTCGATAATATCTCCGGACGCATAGACGAGCGGATTGTACAGATTAAAGATTTGGTCGAAGCCGGCGTTCAGAATGTTACCGAGGCTGAGCGTAGCCAGCAGCACAACCGTCGTCGCGATGCCGGGAAGCGTAACGTGGATCAGCTTTCGCATCCGGCTTGCGCCGTCGACCTCTGCCGCTTCGTACAGATCCGGACTGATTCCGGTCAGAGCGGCCAAGTAAATAATCGTCTCAAACCCGAATTCCTTCCACGTGTCGCTGGCTACGATCACATAGGGAAACCAATTGTTGTCTCCGAGAAACATGATCGATTGACCGCCCAACGCGACGATCAGTTGATTAATCGGCCCCTCCGAGGACAGTAGTTGAATGACGATCCCCGACAAAATCACCCATGATAGAAAATGAGGCAAATAGACGATCGTTTGAATCCAACGCTTCAGCCTGCCGAATCGCAGCTCATGCAGCATAAGCGCGAAAAGAAGCGGTACGATCAGATGGGCGGCCATTTTCATTAGTGCGATAAAAACGGTGTTGAAGAAGATCGTTCGACTGTCGCGAAGCTCGAACAGATATCGAAAGTTGTCCAGCCCTACCCATTCCGAACGGAAAAAGCCGAGACCCGGATTAAAATCCTGAAACGCGATCACGCCGCCTAGCATAGGTACGATGCTGAAGATACACAGCACCACAATACCGGGAAGCATCATCAAATGATAATGAAACTGAAATCGCCGATTTCTCATGAAGCCGCTCACCCGCTCTTTCCGAAGAACGGGCGTTCGCCGCAATACGCGATGACGAACGCCCGAATCCGCTTATTCCGTTAATTGCTCTTCAATTTCCCGGGTAATCTGATCGCCGCCGCTCTTCTTCCACTCGGCCACGAAGGAGTCGAACGCATCCAGCGATTCTCTGCCCATGATAATCTGCGTAATCATCTCGGCTTCCATCTTTTTCAGCGCCGGCCATTTCAGCTCCATCGACTTCGTCTGCGAATAGAACACGCCCAACACTTTGTTCATCGGCGATTCCAGCGCCCCGCCGCCCACCATATAGGAAGTACTGTACATCCAACTTCCAGGGTCCTTGCCCGGATCGGCGTTGTTCGCGGCGACTTTGTCGTAGACGTCCTTCTGGTCGAGTCTCAGTTGATCCGGTTGGATTTTGCCGTCAAGCGCTTCCTTGACCGCCTTCAACCGATTGGTCACAATATTCGGTTCCACGAACGTAGCGCGAAGCGGGAAGTACGCCGCATTAACGCCATTGATCAATTTGGCCATCGCTTCGGCATCGTTCTCGACATTCGCATACAGGTTCAAATACTTCACGAGCGCTTCCGGATTGGAATAACCTTTCTTCACAACGAAATATAGCGAGCTAACCGGCCCTAATGTCGCATTGTACTGACCGGAGCCGTCCAGCGGAAGCGCGTACGCTTTCCATACCGCTTTCGGGTCGTTTTTGAACGAATCGTACAAGCCCCAGCCTGTGGACCAGCCGCCGAACAGGAACATTCCGGCGCGCCCGCCGTTGATCAGTTCCGACGTGTCCTTGCGAATTGCGTACTCCTTGTCCAGCAAACCTTGCGCGTACATCTCACTAAGCTTGCCCAGAGCTTCTTTCATCTGCGGAGTCGTCGTTCCATAGACGACCTTGCCGTCGGCATCCTTCAGCCACATGCCGGGATAAGCCTGATACGCGGAGTATAGCGGTCCGAATGTATTGTCCGAATCCCCCAATAAACCGAACGTATCCGGCTTGCCGTTGCCATCCGGGTCCTGCTCGATGAAAGCTTTGGCAATCGCAGCCAGCTCATCGACGGTTTGAGGAGGCTTGAGACCGAGCTTGTCGAGCCAATCCTGACGCACCCATAGCAATTTGATCGGATCTTCATCGACATTCAGGTTCGGCAGCGCCATCAGCTTGCCGTCGAAGGTCGCGTTCTTGAACGCCTTGCCGTTCGTCGCATCGTACATCTGTTTCAAATACGGAGACGCATATTGCTCGTATACCTTTGTCAGATCCTCGAGCTGTCCGGCTTTAACCATTGTTTTCAACTCTTTCTCGGACACGACCATTGCATCTGGCAGATCGTTGCTGGAGATGGAGAGCGCCAGCTTCTGATCGTATGCGTCGCCCTGAGCCGCTATCCAAGCCGCTTTGAACTTCAAGTTAAGCTTCTCCTCGAAATAGCGCGTAAACTGGTTATTCTCCACCGTGTCCCCTTCAGGAAGCGTCTTATCGTCCGGAGGCACCGCTTTCCCGATCGTCATTGTGACGGGCTCGGCGTATTTGCCCAGCGGATCGACCGTTTCCGACCCGGCGCCCGACGCCTGAGCAGACGGCGACTCCCCCGAGTTGGAGGCGCTTGAGGGCGCGCTGCTGCCGCTATTACTGTTATTGCTGTTGCAAGCGGATACAAATGCAAGCGAGCAAGCCAGCATCAGAAGGCCGATTTTCTTGTGCTTCCCCTTCATGTTCCCATCCCCTTTGTTGTGATGTTCCTTGTTTACAATCCCTATCTTAAAACAAAAAAGACAGCGCCCGAGAGACGCTGCGTTCCTGCGATTGGGACAATAATTAACGCTGCTCAAAGCGTCGACTAATGCAAGTGTGAAAAAGTGTACCTCTTGGCGGAACAAATTATACCTTAGCTTTCTCTTGCCGGTATTCGCTTGGAAGCCTACCGGTTTGTTCGCGAAATACTCTGCTAAAATACTTCTCGTTCGCATACCCGCACTGTTCCGCGATCCGGTAGATCGGCTGTTTCGTTTCCGCGAGCAGCAACTGCGCGTTTTCGATTCTTGCGTCGCGAATATAATCGTGGAACGTACGACCAACGATCTCTTTGAAGCATTGACTGAAGTACCCCTTGCTCATATTCGCTTGCTTGGCCAGATCGCTGTGGCGAATGTCCTCCTCAAGATGGAGGTTGATGTAATCGACCGCCGACATAATGCTTTGGGCGATTTCCTCCGAATAAGCCGATTTTGCCACGATCGCCCGCAGCTTGCCGCGAACCGCGCTCAGCCAGCCTGTCCATTCGCTCCAGAGCGCCCCTGTGCCCGGCATTTCCTCCTCGATCCCCGCTTCCTCGCGCGAGATGCGAACCCAGCTCATTCTGGCGGTATAGAACAGGTTGGCGAGCTGCGCCGCAGACGGTCTTGCTCTCTCGATCTCTTGCAGCAGCTCCTCGTACGCGCCGGTACGAACGATCCAGTGCAGCGAAGACCAAGCGTCGCGATTCCTGCGCAGCTCTTCGTCGCTCCATCCCGGATACTCCACCTGCAATCGCTCGGCGGTGTATTCGTAATAGAATACGCCAGGCTTGCGTTCGTAAAACAAAGATATTTCCTTGTACCGCAGCAGATGCTTAAGCAATTGCTCGCGATCCGTGTCGCGTATTCCGCGAATGTGAAGAACCGTAGCCTGCCGCTCCAAGCTCAGTTCGACCATCTCTCTCTTCATCGCCGCAACGTCTTCATCCGTCATTTCCCGCTCCGGGAATGCGGTCCACAGCCCCAATCTTACCTCTTGTATCGTTTGTCCTGCCATGGACGGAAGCTGCCAGAGCGCGCCAAAGTCGGCCTGTCCGGCGCCGGCGATATATACGAGCATGGAATCCGCGGCGGCCGTCGGCTCGGCCGATCTCCGTTCGGCGTTGGGAAGAGAAGCTTCCTGACTGCGCCGGATCCGTTCGCTGATTCGCTCCAGCACCTCCTCCATCCGGGCATCCTCGATTTGCGTCTTGGCAATATAATCGATCGCCCCGATACGAAGCGCCTCCTGGATCAGTTCGAAATCCTGGTGAAACGTAAGCACGACAAACCAGATCTTCGGATAGAGACGCTGCACCTCTCGCATCAGATCGAGCCCCGACATAATCGGCATGGCAAGATCGGTAATCAACAGGTCCACTTCCTCGCTCCGCAAAAACTCCAAAGCGTTTTCCCCGTTGTTCGCTTCCCCGACCACCTTCATGTCGAATGCGTCCCACGGCATTTCCGCGATGATCCCCCGCCGCGCCAATCTATCGTCATCGACAACCAGAACTTTGATCATGCGTCTCAGCTCTCCTCCATGCTGCGTTCTTCATCCAGCGGAATGCGAATAGCCATCGTCGTCCCTTTCCCCGATTCACTGCTAATATCAAAGCTCGCGGTATCTCCATACTGTGCACGGATCATGCGATTGACATAATAAAGTCCAATCCCCATCCCGACTTTGCGTCGTTCGCGAGTATGGTTCTCCAATAGCCGCTTCATCTCCTCTTCCTTCATGCCGGCTCCGTTATCCTGCACTTGAATGCTCGCATAGCGCCCTTCCACTGCTTCGATGCGAACCTCGATCCGCCCTTCGTCCTTTAACCCGTGATACAAGCTATTTTCCACCAGTGGCTGCAAAATGAATCGCGGAATCGGCAGATTAAGAACATCCTCATTGGCATGAACGTTAACCGTAAACGCAAAATCGTACCGGATGCGCTGCAGCTCGACGTAATCCTTCAAAGCTGCGATTTCTTCCCGGATCGTCGAAGGGCCGCCCTTGCCCATATTGTAATAGAGAACCCGATTAAGCGCCGAGATCAGGTTGTCGATCTCCTTCATGCCCTGTGAACGCGCCAACCAACGGATCGTATCCAGCGTGTTGTGGATGAAGTGCGGATTGATCTGAAACAGCAGCTTCTCGACCTCCATCTCGGTCTTCCGCTTCTCTTTCTCCTTAATTTCCTGCAGCAGCTCCCAGATTTGCTGTCTCATCTGCTGGAACTTTCGCAGCAGAAAATCGAACTCGATGATTTTGGTCATTTTGAGCGGAGAGTGAAAGTTGCTGTCGTGAACTTGCTTGATCTCCTTATTAAACCGGGCAAGCGGCTTGCGGATCGTTCTCCAGATCGTCCAGAAGAAAATCAGCGCGATCAGGATCGAGACGCAGGTGAACAGAGCGAACTGGCGAATCCACAAATTCTTCTCGCTGTTGTAGCTTTCCTTCGGAATGACGGCGACAAGCTTCCAGCCCTGCGCATGCGGCTCTTCGAAGAGCAGGCTGCCCTGAGTCTCATAGATACCCTCGCGATTGCGGGCAGGCTCATACCGGCTTCCGACGGGAAACAGCTGGGCATTCTCGCTGTAGGTCACCTGATTGTTTTCGTTAACAAGCAGATGCCCTACGTTCATGGATGTATTATCCGCTTGCAGCACGTTCTGCGTCAATTGGAAGCTTGTCTCGATATAGATGTACAAGTTATCGTAGCCGGGAACGTCCACCTTGCGAGTAGCGGACAACACCATCCGATCGATGAAACGTGACATCGCCGTTTGGTGGGGCCCGTAATAGGTCAGCTCGCCCTGCTGCAGCAGCTTAGGATTGCTCTCCGGGACGAACTGGTCGCTCAGCATCGGCTCCGGAAACACATAGCTCTGCGTATCGGCAAAATAGTAGAACATGCGGCCGAGGTCGGGATTCGTAAAATTGATGAGATTCACATTGTTCTGAATCTCTTTGCCCAGCCGATCCTTCAGGAGAAGATCGTCCATCTCGAGGTATTTGGACAGATCGCGCCCGACCGTACCGTTAAAAGCAAGCTGCTGAGACACGTGGTTCAGATTGGCGAGCGTATTGACGAGGGAAATTTGCACCTGCTTGAGGTTGCTGTGCACACCGTTCTGAATTTTGTTTTCCAAAATTGACGTAATCGAGAAATACGATATGCCGCCGCTCAGCACGAGCGGAATGATCGTACTGAGCAGCAGAACGGCAGCCACCCTATTCTTCAGCGAATGCAATGAAAAATTCCCCATGCTCGGAAACGACAACCGCCATTCCATCGCCTCAACCACCTTGCTCCGTTTTTTTCAGCCATTATAACACGAGTGGTTGATGGGTTGGCTACTAACACTTCGGGGATAACAAATTCTGGGAATAACAGTAACCTAGTAGCCATGCACCAAAGCGGATTATCCGCCTTAAATGTGGAAAATAGACTGTTTTGAGGGAAATAGAGTCGGTTCTTCGCTTTAAATTCGGTAAAAGCTGATTTTTTGAAAAATAAAGCGGGCTTTCCGCTTTAAAAGCGCTGAATTGGCCCAACAGATGGAAATAAGTCAGACTATCCGCTTTATTTTCAAATGGAGAATCAGGAGTTCCTGATCGCCCTGCTTGAAGCACAAAAAAGAGCGGGCTACCTTTTTCGATAGCCTGCTCTTGTTCTTGATATTTGACCGTTTTCTTTTGTTCTTTCTCTCTTACGTCCATTGCCGCAGCTTCTCAACGGAAATAGTCAGCCTGTTCACTTGCCGAGCAACTCAACTTCCCCGCTGAGGTAGCGAAGCGCTGCGAAGCTTTGCGAAGCGGAACGAATGGCAGGGGCAGCCCAGTGGGACTCAGGCACATCTGACCAGCTCGATCCGCCATCCGGCAGAGCCGGACGTCCGAGCACGCGATTTAACAGTACAACCATTTCGGCGCGGGTCACCTTCTGCTCGGGGCGGAAGCTGCCGTCGGCGAAGCCGTTAATCCAGCCCTCTCGTTCGGCAGCGGCGATAGATGAAGCCGCCCAATGAGATGCCACATCCGCGAACCGGGGAAGCCCTGCCGCCTGGGCTTCGCGCCACCTTACAAGCACTACGGCTAGCTCAGCGCGGGTCAGCGGATCGTTCGGACTGAACTGCCCGCCAGATTTTCCTCCCATCCAGCCCTTCGCGTACGCCTCCTCGACGGCCTTAGCTGCCCAATGCGCTTGCGGCACATCCCGGAAGGCCGCCGCCCCGTCGCTTACTGTGCGGGCATCGTTGTCCGCAGGTGTCAGCTTAGCCAGCAGAGCGGCCAACTCCGCTCGAGTTACCGCGCGCTGAGGACCGAAGCTGCCTGCTGCATACCCGCTGACATAAGGAGCGAACATAACCTCGATCGGCTCGGCTTCCAGCACGGAGACGCGGGCGGAAGCCCCCGAGCGTACTGCGATGCCGGTTGCGCGACCTTTGGAGTCATAACGAATCGTTCCCGGTACAGTCGAACTCGTGCCGTCGCCGTTCTCCAGAAAGACGGCCAGCTTTCGCAAGGCAGTTGATTCGAGTCCGTCCGGCAGAGGCAGCACTAGCCAGGCGGCTTCTGCTCCCGCCGAATTCCCGGTATTTGCCGTTATTTCAACAGGAACGCCCACTAACTTAGCCCGATGCGCTCCTGCACCGGCTTTGAGGGCCCGATTCAACGTCTGCTCTGCATCCGCAGGCTGCTGAAAAGTCTTCAGTTGTACAATCAGCTTGCTGTCGGATGGGATTGAATTTCCTGTCGGCCATTCATAGGCAACGGCGCCCACGTCCAGCGTCAACCGGATGTTGGACATCGACAACTGGCTCAGCGCCTTCGCAGACAGTTGGAGCCGGACGGCCTCGGTTAACGGATCAGCCTGGGTGCTCCATCCGATACGAAGCTCATTCACTCCGCTTTGCTGTGCGAGAGCTGTGATCGCCGCGGCATCCTCAAGCTTTAATTCTTTTATGCCCCGTCCATCCGAACTGCGGCTGAAGGTTTCGATCAATGCCGCCTTGATCGGCTTGCCGTTTAACCATACCGTAAATGCTGCGGACGATAAGTCATCGGTCGCTCCTCCAGCCGGCGATCCGGTTGCCCCTCCGGAAGAAGACGGGCTTTGGCGAGTTGCCTGGATCGTATAGCTCTTCTGCTCGGAGGGTAACTGTGCAGACACGACAACCCGAATCGTGTTGGTTCCGTATGTTAACGGAATCGATACGGATTCTCCACCGGCAAGTGGGTTTCCATTTACCGTGATCGCGGCATCCGTATCTGCCGCCGAAGCTTTCAGCTTAATCGCGCTTACATGTTGCCCGACGTTAAGTGCATATTCCAGCCGCTCGGGATCGAAGGCGCTGGAGAACGTCAACACTTCCTCCCCGTTAAGCGCAATAAGCGATGCTAGCGCAGCATTCGTGCGCCGAAGATTATCGATTACGATCGTCTTGCGTATTTCGTTACCGGCGGCATCGCGAACGTAGACGGTATACGTTCCGTTGGCCTGCACATTGAACTGCTTGCTTAACGTGATATTCACGCTTTGTCCTTCGGGGAAATAACCGATCTCCTTTTCTCCCGCAGTCCAAAGGATAGTCGAGATGGCATTTCCATCCCCTACTGCCTCCGTTTGAACAGATACAGTTACCTTCCCGCCTATCGGCTCAGTCGTCTCCGGAACCAGTGTCAGCGTCGGCTCGTCCGGGAAAATGTTCTCCACGTTTACCTGCCGGACGGTCCTGTTGCCGGCACGGTCGGCCGCAATCACCGTATACGTCCCATTGTTCTCGGCAGTGAACTCACCGTCGACAACCTCGCTCGACGTCCACGGAGAATCCGGATCGAACGCCTCCGCCGACCAGCGGATGCTCTCCAGACCGCTGCCCGAATCCACCGCATTTACGGCAATCGTTACATTTTTGTTCGTTGGCTCAATCGTGCTTGGCATAAGCGATAACGTCGGCGCTTCGCGATCAATATTGGATAGTTCGATGGACGATATCGCCTCATTACCTGCCGTATCCCGTGCATATACCGAATAGAGACCGTTCTCATTTGCCTTGAACTCTTGCTCCGCAAGCGCATCTTGACCGCCTCCGGCCGCAAAGAACGCGCCATCCCTTTCTCCGCTAGCCCAGCGTAGTGCGATAAGCGGATTGCCGTCGCCCTCCCTTTCGGGATGAGCTTCAATGTCAACCGTTACCGGCTCATTCGTCAAGGAAATCGAGGATGGAGTTAACGCGATCGTTACCTCCTGTCGGAATAGATTGGATATCGTTATGCTTTTCAGGACTGTGTTGCCCGCCGTATCTTCAACGTACACGGAATATGTTCCGTTGACGGTAACGGGGAAGCTTCCGGTAAACGATGTACCGTTGCCGGCTTCGAAGTATGCGGCATTCCTCGTTCCCTCCGCCCAGAGCAGCTTGCTGATTGCAACATTATCAGCCGCAGTGGCCGCGACCGCGATATCCGAATTCGTCGGCGCAGTTATGCTTGGCGTTAGCGTCAAGGTCGGCGCTTCACGATCAATGTTGGTAATGTCCAGCGTGGTCATCGTTTGGTTGCCTGCCTTGTCGGAGGCAATCACTGTATACGTCCCATTGATTTCCACGGTGAATTCGTCGTCAACCACCTCGTACGATGTCCACGCGGTGCCCGGTTCGAACGCCTCCGCCGACCAACGTACACTCTCCAGACCGCTACCTGAGTCCGCCGCACTTACGGCAACCGTCACGTTTTCGTTCGTTGGTGCAATCGTGCTTGGCGTTAGCGTTACCGTCGGCGCCTCGCGGTCGATATTGGAAATGTCGATCGTTGAGACCGCTTCGTTGCCTACTGCATCCCGCGCATACACCGAATAGCGATCATTCTCGTCCGCCTCGAAATTTTGTGTCGGAAGCGCATCTTGACCGCCTCCGGTCGCAAAGAAGGCTGCTGCATATTCTCCCTTGGCCCATCGAAGCGCGGCAAGCGAATTACCGGCATCCTCCCTTACGGGACGGGCTTCAATATCGACTGTTACTCGCTCGTTCGTGAGAGATGCAGGTGAAGGCGTTAGCGATATCGAAGGTGCCTGGCGCAGCAGATTCGATATCGTAATGCTGTCTAGCGTTGCATTGCCAGCCGTATCCTCAACATATACGGAGTAGGTTCCGTTTACGTTCACGGAGAACGCATCGGAGAAAGACGTACCGTTTCCGGCTTTGAAGTAATCGGCGTTTCTCGCGCCTTCCGCCCAGAGAAGCTTGCCGATCGCGACATTGTCGACCGCCTTCGCCGTTACCGTGACATCCTCGCTTGTCAGCTCGGTAGTGTTCGGGGTCAGCTCTAGCGTCGGCGCTTCGCGGTCAATGTTGGACACCGTCACCTGCTGAAGGGATTCATGGCCGATGCGGTCGCGCGCATACAAGGTGTAGGTTCCGTTCTCGCTCGCGATGAAGCTATCGGTCGCGTTGCCACCCGTCGCAAAGTAGGAAACGTCTCGGGAGCCTTCCGCCCATTTCGTCCGCTCCACTCCGCTGCCCGCATCGGATACCGTAACCTGCACGGTCACGTCCTGCTTTGTCGCGCCCGCCGGCGTCAGCGTATAGGAGATCGAAGGAGCCGTTTTGTCATGGATCAACGCCGTCCCGTCCGTCGTCGCCGTAAGAATCGGCCCCGGGGCCCCTTCCTCCGTATAAAATTCTACCGATACCGGTATCGGTCCGTCCTCGACACTATAATTGAATAGATAAAGGCCGCCCTGCCATGTTGTACCGCCCCCTTCGGCGATCAGAGTTCGGTCGGCCATTCGCAAGATCGGCGTCATGATCGGGCGGTCGGTGACTAGCGTGAGCGTTAACGAATCTCCCACCCTGGCATATTGTGGGTCACCGCTATCCGACGAGATCGAAAAAGATACGACGGACGGAAGCGACCGGCTCAAAGTATAGGATGTAAACTGCACATTACTGATCCTCACCCACTTCGTGTCGAAGGAAACAAGCGCCGCCCACATCGCATTCGGCGGAATTTCGTTTGCGGCTCCCGTAGTCAGCACATCGGTACCATTGACCGAGTAATGAAAGATCGGATTACGAATAGCTTGACCGGGATCCTCGTCTATTTCAAAAGAAGAAATGGTGGCCCATGTGGCAGTCGGCGGAATTCCCATCCGATCGGTTGTTTGCCGGATTTGGCCACTATGGCTATAGGTATAGACTTCTGCGGTACTGTTACGAGACCAGCCTTCCTCGTAGAAATTAGACGGCGTCGCCCAGGCGGCGGCTGCAGGAGGCAGATCAAAGGTTTCATGGATGATACCGTTTACGCTGTATAGATAGTGAGTCGCTCGTCCGTTGTAGGTTTGGTTGAACACCATGTTGAAGGTTGTCATCAGCTGACCTTGGAAAGCAGCCGCACTGGCTGGTGTGAGGGGGCCGGCTGTTGTCAGAGCGCCAAGCAACGGCAGCAGTAGTGCTACAGCTGCCAGCAAGGAAGGGATTCGGCGTTTTTTCATAGGGTTATTCCTTTCATCCGAAAATTCGAGTGTATTCCATGCTGTAGCTTAAAGAATAAGCTCGCGAAAGGCTATACTCCCTTAGAGGTATTAACGCTTATAACTCGGCCGGCTCTCAAAATATACTTCAAAATAGGTAGACTGCACTGAAAAGATCCTTACCCAAAAACGCAAAGAGACACGACCATAAAATGGCCGTGTCTCTTGTCGTTAAGCCTACTCCGTCGTGTATGGCAGAAGAGCCATTTGACGAGCGCGCTTGATCGCTACAGTCAACATACGCTGGTATTTCGCTTTCGTGCCCGTCACGCGGCGTGGCAAGATTTTGCCGCGCTCGCTGATGAACTTGCGAAGAAGATCCAGCTCTTTGTAGTCGACGTAAGTGATTTTATTTACGGTGAAGTAGCAAACCTTCTTACGCTTGTTGCGTCCGCCGCGGCGGAACTTGCGAGGTTCGCGTTGCTCGCGGTCGCCGCCTGGACGACCACCTTGCGCTGGGCGCTCTTCACGTGCTTGTGGCTGTGCTTGTTGTTCGCTCATTTGTTCTCCGTCCTTTCCAGTTAAAATGGCAGATCATCGTCCGATATGTCTATCGGTCGCCCGTCATCGGCGAAGGGATCGTTATTGTTGCCGCTGCTGCGCTGCGATCCGGCATTGCTGCGATTGCTACCGCTGCCGCCGTATCCGCCTCCTGCGCTTGGTGCCGGAGCGCTGCCGTAAGCATCGTCTCTTCCTTGTCCACCGCCGCCTTCGCGGTTAGGCGATTCCAGGAATCGAACGTTGTCGGCGATCACTTCCGTCACATAGACGCGTCGACCTTCGTTATTCTCGTAGTTGCGCACTTGAATGCGGCCTTCCACTGCGGCCAGACGACCTTTGCGAAGGTAATTGGCGCACGTCTCGGCAAGCTGTCTCCAAGTAACGACTGGAATAAAATCCGCTTCTCGTTCTTCCCGATTGCCGGAGAACGAACGGTCTACCGCCAGCGTAAATTGGGTAACGGCTACTCCTGCAGGCGTGTAGCGCAGTTCAGGGTCCTTGGTCAGGCGTCCTATGAGAATGACTCGGTTCAGCATCGCGGTTTCCCTCCACTTGACATGGCATTGTAAATCTCACGGCGGTTGTCCGCCCGGTGTTGTGCGGTTTACGCAGTTTGCTCTCTGACGACCATGTGACGAATAATTTCGTCCGTAATCTTCAGAACGCGCTCAAGTTCCGTCACGATTTCCGACGTTCCCTTGAAATGAACCAGCACATACGTCCCTTCGCGGTGCTTGTTGATCTCGTAAGCAAGACGACGTTTACCCATCAAGTCGTGCTTAACGATCTCTCCGCCGTTCCCGATGATGCCCTGGAATTTCTCCGTGACAGCTTGAACGGTTTCTTGTTCCACGTCCGGACGGATGATGTACATCAACTCATAGTTGCGCATCTTCCGTTCACCTCCTTAAGGTCTTTTGGCCTCCCACTTGTCAGACCGACAGCTTGGCTACCGGCTGGGAAGCAAGGAGTATGCAATCTACAGCATACCTGAATACTTTATCACAATGGGCTGAATATCGCAAGGAAATTCGCGCTACACTAACTCCACGACAGGAGGTGAAGGCTATGGGCGAGCAAACGCAATTCGAACCCGGACAACACGCTCCGAACGACGGCGAATACATGGAAGTCGGCGAGGACTCTTTTCATATGGGAATCAACAACCCTCAGCATGTTCATCTGCGCAAAGGAGAGAAGTTCCCGGAGACGACCAACCATAACCGTAAGTGGAAAAAAGTAAAACGTCAGCGATAATATTATTGTCGGATGAATAAGGCGAACACAAACCGGACATTCTATATTTCGGCGACGGCAAACGAGAGGTGTGGTTCCGTTGAACGAATTCGGGCAACAACCGCAAGAGATTACGTCCCATCGGAGTAGGTAACGGAAGCGAGGCGTTGTGCTAAAGACACAGTCTGCAACACATCGATTTCAGACATCCGGTCACCGAAGAGCTGAGTTGAACTCAGCAACATTGGTTACGTCTCAAAGCAACTCATTAACCGTCGCCCGAAGAACCCTTGATTAAGGGTTCTTCGTTATTTTAAAGCGTTGATCGAGGCCCTGTTTAATCCCTTTAACAATGGCGTCCTGATATTCGGGATCGCTCATTCGCTTGTCTTCCTCTTTATTCGTCATAAAACCCATCTCAATCAGGAAGGTCGGAACCTTCGTCCAATTAAAGCCCGTCAGATCGTCTCGCTCCCGAACCCCGATCAGCTTGGCTCCGGTTTCGGCAATCACCTGTTCCGAGACGATCTTGGCCATTTCCTTGCTCGGCTTCGCGATCGCTTTCGTATATGTATTGTTCGCGGATGGGAAGAAAAACGTCATTCCCTTCACCTTCGCATCCGTGCTGCCATCCGCATGAAGCCGTACCATGACATCCGCCTTGGCTTTATTACAGACTAGCGCCCTCTCGCTGTTCGACAGATTCACATCATTCGTCCGGCGTACCATCACGACTCGATAATCGCTGGCCAGCGCCTTCTCCAGCTTTAGCGCCACTTCTAGCGTCAGCTTATACTCCTGCTTCTTCGTTGCCACGCCGCTTGTCCCGCCGGCTACCTTCGCCTTCTTCTTCTTACTGCCCGGCGCAATCGGTTCGAGCCCCAGATTGGCCTTGGCTTGATGTCCCGCCTCGATGCAGATGACCGGCTTGTCGTCTGCCTTAGCTTTGTCCCCTGCAGCGGTTGCTTCGTATGGCCATATACCGGCCAGCATTCCCGTCCCTATCCATACGATCAACAGCCGTAGCACCCAAGAGCTTCGCAGATGCTTGTCCATATCCGTCAACACTCCTATTCAGGTGGGATTCGCCACAAATAAAAAACGATCCCTTCTCAGGGATCGACTCATTTTTTGTTTATGGCGGAGAGGGTGGGATTCGCTCCGTCGCAGTTGTGACTATACTATCCGTACGTCTCAACCAATTGCGACTATCACGCCGGGGCCTACGAACATGCCCTTTGGCATGTCCGCTTAACGGCCCGTTCTCATCCCACTTCGCCACAAACAAAAAACGATCCCTTCTCAGGGATCGACTCATTTTTTGTTTATGGCGGAGAGGGTGGGATTCGAACCCACGCACGCCTTGCGACGCCTAGATGATTTCGAGTCAACCCCCTTGGACCACTTGGGTACCTCTCCGCAGCAAGGAAAATCATATCATATTTTAATTGAGCTTGCAACTGGATTGTGTATCCATTTTAGGGGCCGCAGCCTATCCCTCTGTCTCCCCTATTTCGGCTCCTCCAGCAGGTCTCAGAACCTTCTTCAGGCTCTTCTCGAACTTCGCGCGAGGGAGCAGAATGCTATGCTTGCACTTGACGCATTTGATGCGAATATCCATGCCCATCCGAATGATCTCCATCTCGTTGGCTCCGCATGGGTGCGGTTTCTTCATCATCACGACATCGCCAAGCTCGAAGTTTTTTTTCTCCATTTCGATACCCTCCCCGATTTTCCTGCCTGCAGCTTGTTGCGACTACACTGCGCGATTAATCGATGACCGACGCCTGCTTGGCCTCCAGTGCCTTCTTCACTTCCGTATTGACCAGACGCGTAACCTCGCCGACGGTATTCGGCCTGCACTTGGCGGTAATTCGAATCGTCATCTGACTCGGAGCAAGCGTCTGCACTCCCAGCACCTCGGGCGCTGCTGTCAAATTCAGATCGTTGATCTGGAGCAGAACCTGACGCATCAACGTCATCATTTCCTCAATCGTATAATCGGAGGAAACGGTAATATCGATGACGGCAAGCTGCGGATTTACGGAAAAGTTCGTCACCTGGTTAATCGAGCCGTTCGGAATGATGTGAACCTCTCCCGTCCAGCTGCGGATGCGAGTCGAGCGTAGCCCGATCAATTCGACGCTTCCTTTGAACGAGCCGGTCTGAATCTCATCGCCTACCGCAAACTGATCCTCAAAAATGATGAAGAACCCGGTGATGACATCTTTGACCAGACTTTGCGCGCCGAAGCCGATCGCCAATCCGATCACCCCCGCGCCGGCCAGAAGCGGAGCGATCTGAATATTGAACTCTCCCAATACAAGCAAAATTGTAATGAAATTAATGAGATACGAGGCTGTGTTTTTCAGCAGACGGCCTAACGTTTGAACGCGCCTTGTTCGAAGCTTCAGCCTTCTGGATTTCTTCTCGTTCGTCGCATGGTCGATTATCCGATTAAGAACGGCCAACGCGAGACGGCTGATGACGCAGATCAGTACAATTCGCAAGACCAGGAAGGATACGTCCTTCCACATTTCCGTGTCCTGCAGAAATTCGCTCATCTCTCTGACAAACTGCTCCCACAGATTCTCTGCGGACTCTGTCTGCCCCGATGCGAAGAAAGGTTTCATAGCTCTATCTCTCCCTCTCTCATTGAATCTGTTCGTATCCGTCCTGCGTTCTCTCGAATAAACCTCTTATTTCGACCTTCTCCGATTCGATGATCCGTCGGACCGTCTCCAGGTCGGCTGCGGGGAATTCGATAGATAATGCGCAGCCAGCCGTAATCTCCTTGGGCGTGGGACAAAGATCGATCTCGATATCCGCGTATTCAAGCAGCATCTCGGCCCGCAGCGCTTGCTGCGTGGAATCGAATGCCAGCAAGAAAAAGTCCATCGTACAAACCTCCTGCGTCCAAGTATAAATGCGCGAGTTCGTCCATATACTAGTAGCATACTAGGGTAGGAGGCGAATCGGACGAATGAACGGCGCTTGGGAGAAACACTCGAGTCCCGCACCGGAATCGGCGGCGCTCTCTTTAAAGATTCCTTTTAACGATCCATCCGTATTGCAAAGATTGTCCCAGCAGCTCGAGTATTACTTGGAAGGCCTGTCTCCCGATCGCCGGATCGTCATCGTCTGCGTCGGAACCGACCGCTCTACGGGCGACTCGTTAGGGCCTCTCGTCGGCACCGCTCTCGCTCGCGAATACAGTCCATTATTCGATCTGTACGGAACTCTCGACGAACCGGTACATGCGATGAACCTTAGCGAGACGTTGCTCAAAATTATGAGAATTTCGCGACAGCCGTTCGTCATCGCCGTTGACGCTTGCCTTGGACAAGTTGCCAGCGTCGGCTGTATTCAGATCGGCTCAGGACCGGTCAGACCCGGAGCCGGGGTGAACAAGGAGCTGCCTCCCGTCGGAGACATTCATATGACGGGAATTGTGAATGTCGGCGGCTTCATGGAATATTTCGTACTGCAGAACACTCGTCTGAATCTGGTCGTCAAGATGTCGGAAATTATTGCGCAAAGCTTGTTAAACGCCGTACATAGCACCCGCAGCAAACCGGTTATCCCTTCTGCATGGCCAGACTGATTGCCGTCTTTTCTTCCGGGGACAGCATGTAGGCGGATTGCCCTTTATCGATCGGTTTAGCGTAAAGGAAAGTTTGCTCGCGACCATGAATTCCGGTAATGATGACACCGTCCTGCGCTTCATTAATGAATGCGACGGAGAAGCTCAGATCGCTTCCCGAATCCGAAAACGCGTTAAACCGATGGACGCCGACTCGCCCCTTCAAAGACGAGAGGCGTCCTTCATGCTGTTCCATCGTCCGGGCTTGTTCGGCTTGTTTGCCGCTAAGCTCAGACATCCGTTCATGAATGACGCGCATGACGTCCTCCATATTCGTTACGCCCGTATCCCCCATCAAGAGGCCGTGCGCTTTCTTAAGTTTGCTCAACTTGCTCGACAATACGCCAAGCCAGATGAACGAGACGACCAGTAGTACGCCTAAGACACCCGCAACAATAACGGTTAATTGATCGTTCCAGCCTTCCATTCTTGCTGATTCCCCCAACGTTTATATCTCAATTTCTTTTACGCATCGTATTGGTAATTTCCTTAACGGCATCTACCAGAGATACGATATCCGATTTCTCCGTAAAATATCCGGGACTTGCGCGCACGGCGCCCGTCTCGTAGGTTCCGGCGGTCTCGTGACCGAGCGGCGTACAGTGGAAACCTGCTCTTACCGCGATCCCGAATTGCCGATCAAGCAGAAACGCCATTTCGGACGGATCCATCCCTTCTGCGACAAAGGAGACGATCGCCGTTCTCTCAACTCCGACTTCCGGCCCTAGAATACGAACTCCCTCAATCGCCAGCAGTCCCTCCATCAATTGAAAAGTCAAATCGCGTTCCTTGTCGTGAATGGCTTTCGTCGTCTCTCGCAGCACAAACTGAACGCCTTCGGAAAGCCCGGCAATACCGGGCGTGTTTTGCGTTCCCGCCTCATAGCGGTCGGGACGGATCATCGGTTGCTCCGGCGCTTCCGACTTACTGCCTGTCCCTCCATGCATCAGAGGCTCAAGATCTAGCTCCGGATGAATGTACAAGCCTCCGGTCCCTTGCGGGCCGAGAAGCCCCTTATGTCCGGGAAAGGCCAGAAGATCGATCCCCATCGCTTCGACGTCTATAGGCAGCACTCCGGCGCTCTGAGCGGCATCTACAAGAAGCTTCACCCCTCGCCTCTTTGTCAACTCCCCCAGTTCCGCAATCGGAGCAATTGAGCCAAGGAGATTCGAGCTGTGCGATGCGGCAATCAACTTGGTTGACGGCGTGATAGCATCTTCTACATCCTTGACGTTCAGACGTCCCCATTCGTCCGCGGCGATGAAAGTGGCATGAATGCCAAATCGCCGCTTCATGGCCTCAATAGGCCGTCTGACCGAGTTATGCTCAAGGGACGTGGCGATAACATGATCGCCCGGTTTAAGATAGCCTTGAATCGCCAGATTCAGCGCATGAGTCGTATTGAGCGCAAAGGCAATATCGTTCGGATTGCCGATTGCGAACAGTCGGGCCAGCCGCTTGCGTGCATCGAATAGCACCCTGCTTGCTTTAACGGCCATTTCATGGCTTCCTCTACCCGGGTTCGCCGCATTTTCCCGCACGTTCCGTTCGATCGCTTCGACGACTCCCGGGGGCTTAGGCCAGCTAGTCGCCGCATTATCCATATAGATCAACGTTTTTTGCTCGTTCATCGCAGTCACCGTCCCTTACACAACAATAGCACACCTTAGTTTAATCCTTCCGTTGGAAGATTACAACTTGGGTATGCTACTCTTATCTATCTCTATTAGGCCATTGCCTTCAGCAACTCCAGCAGACGCTCCAAATCGGTTTTGCCGAAATACGAGAGTTCGATTCGCCCGTTGTCTTTATTCGGTTTGATTCGAACGGTCGTTTGAAACTTCTCTCGCAGCGTCTCTTCAATCTCTTCTATATAAGGATCGCGTTTTTTGGCCTTTGCTTTCGGTTTCACGTTCGCTTTCTTGGAATCGGCGTTTTGAACCGCCTCTTCCAGCTCGCGCACGCTCCATTCCGCAGTGACCGTCTGCTTGGCCAATTGACGCCTCAAATTGTCGTCTTTAATGCCTGCCAGCGCTCTGGCATGACCCATGGACAATGTTCCACGTGAAACATATTCCTTGATTTCTTCCGGAAGCGACAACAGCCGCAAGAAGTTTGCGATATGAGATCGAGACTTCCCTACCTTCAGAGAAAGCTCCTCTTGCGTTAACTTAAATTGATTCATAATCGCTTGATAGGCAACAGCAACCTCTATGGAATTAAGATCCTCCCGCTGGACGTTCTCGATCAGCGCAATTTCCATGACCTGTTGATCGTTGTAAGTGCGAACAACTGCCGGAATCGTCGCATTACCGAGAAGCTGGGAAGCTCTGAATCTTCTCTCGCCCGCGATAATTTCGTAGCCCTTCAATGCCTGGCGGACAACAATCGGTTGGATGACGCCATGCTCGCGAATCGACTCGGCCAAATCCTTGATTGCTTCCTCGTCGAACGTCTTACGAGGCTGATACGGATTGGCTCTAAGCTGAGTTAACGGAATTTCAACGATTTTATCGTCTTCCTTAATCGACAGAGAGGTAATTAACGCATCTAGTCCCTTACCTAGCCGCTTGCTCATAGGAGATCACTTCCTTCGCCAACTCGAGATACACTTCCGCGCCCTTGGATTTTGGATCATACGTTATGATCGATTGTCCGTGAGATGGCGCTTCGCTCAGTCTGACATTCCGAGGGATAACCGTTTGATAAACCTTCTGTTGAAAATACTTTTTGACCTCTTCGATAACCTGGATACCCAGGTTCGTACGAGCGTCAAACATCGTCAACAGGACGCCCTCAATTTGCAGCGACGTATTCAGGTGCTTCTGTACGAGCCGGATCGAGTTAAGCAGCTGGCTCAACCCTTCCAATGCGTAATATTCGCACTGAATCGGGATCAATACGGAATCAGCCGCCGTTAGGGAGTTAATCGTCAGAATTCCCAATGAAGGCGGACAATCGATCAGAACGTAATCAAACTCGCTGCGCACCAATCCCAGCGCTTTCTTAAGGCGAATTTCCCGCGACATCGTCGGCACGAGCTCGATTTCGGCGCCGGCCAATTGAATCGTGGCCGGGATAATCTTCAGATCGGGAATGTCCGTATCCGCGATCGCCTGCTTCGGATGCACCTCATTAATAAGCACATCATATATACAATAGCTCACGTCGGCTTTATTGATACCGATCCCGCTAGTCGTATTGCCCTGCGGATCGATATCCACGATCAACACTTTTTTGCCGAGAGAAGCCAGGCAGGCGCCCAGATTCACCGATGTCGTCGTTTTGCCAACCCCGCCCTTCTGATTGGCAATCGCAATTATTTTTGACAACCTCTTTCACCTCGATATTCATAACCGTCCATGCGTTAACGGCAAAGCCGTTACAAGAATGACGGCATTAGATAAGCTGCAGACGATTCGGATCCTGATTGTCTCGATTGTCGCCTCTCCGAATCGCACACGCAACAACGCCGGCATTACCGTCAATGGACGGGAATTTGCCTTCTGTCGAGCAGCAGATGGACTGAAACGCATCTTGTACATTCTGAATCATCAAAAAGACGGATGCCCTTGGGACGCTCGCTGCCAATTCGTTCAAGCGCGAGCATTCCGCCATTCCGATCCGACCGCGGCGGCATACTGCCGTTCTCGCCGAATCTGAAGCATGGGCATCCGCTTCTTACTAACGTTTAGGAATTCTAATGGTTATTTCGTAGTGATCCTCGCAATCCTTCTCTTCCGCATTAATCGGAATGCCTGATCCGGTAACCATATCCACCGATTGACGGATCGTATTCACAGCGAGCCGAACGTCTTTAGAGAACGAGAACCGCTTAGAACGCTTCGGTTTCGAAGCCTCTAACAGAAATGCAATGCGGGTTTCGGTCTGTTTAACATTCAATTCTTTATCGATAATTTCTTTCAACAGCCTGTTCTGCATTTCTTCATCCGGCAAGGACAGCAGCGCCCTGCCGTGACGTTCGGTAATTTTCCGCTCGAGCAGCGCCTGACGCACTGTCTCTCCTAGCTGCAGCAGCCGGATCTTGTTGGCAATCGTCGACTGGCTCTTGCCTAATCGCTGAGCCAAGCTTTCCTGCGTCAGACTATGAAGATCAATCAACTTTTGATAAGCGATCGCCTCTTCCAAAGCCGTCAGACCTTCGCGTTGCAAATTCTCAATTAAAGCAACCGAAGCAGCCTGAGAATCGTTGATTTCGCGAATAATGGCCGGAATCGTGTCCATTCCCAGTTTCGTTACCGCACGCCAACGGCGCTCACCGGCAATAATCTCATGCTTCCCATCGCGCACTCGAACGACGATAGGTTGAATGACGCCATGAGTTTTAATCGTTTGGCACAGCTCGTCGATCCGTTCATCGTCAAACACCGTACGAGGCTGATAAGGACTTGGAACGATGTCGTGAACGGATATATTCTTCACTTCTTCTTGAGAGCCGCGGTCTGTCAGACCCAGCAATCGTGAAAATTGCTCTTTCATTTCTCTCGGATCACCACATTAAGTATGATAGGACGGATATGTCACGTGTCCACAGCGACGAAAAAGCGCCGCCAATTCACGCCTGACGGCACATCTGCGGCACATAGATCTGTTACCTTCTTTTATTCGCTATTCCCGCCCCATTTTCCTGCCTGTGAAAAAATTTTCACGACGCCGTTGCATAGCAAACACTATAAGAATATCACGTAATCTATTCCCGAGTAAACGTAAAAATGTTCCACGTGAAACATTTTTGCCGATGCATCTGCATAGGCTGATTGTTTCACGTGGAACATTTCTTGTGAATTTAAGATTTGAGCAACGGTGTTTTGAGCGGAGTGCCGGCTTTTCTCGGATAGGCAGGCGGCGTGGATCCCTTCTTCTCGCATACGATCAAATGCCGATCCGCCCCCTCTGTAGGAAGAGTAAGACGTTTGACGTCAACCAGTCGTCCTCCAAGTTTAGTTAAGCTGTATCTTGCTTCATCCAATTCTACCGATATGTCCGTCCCCTTCATAGCTACGTAAAGTCCCCCGGGACGAACGAACGGCAAACAAAATTCGTTTAATACCGCAAGACGGGCAACTGCACGTGCTGTTACGATATCGTAGCTGTCGCGATGTTCTTTCTGTCTGGCTGCATCTTCCGCTCTCGCATGCAGGCAAGAAACTTGCGCTAACTGAAGTTCGTCGACTACCGTTTCCAAAAACTTGATTCGTTTGGCCAGCGAGTCAATTATCGTCACTCGTAAATGAGGAAACGCAATAGCCAGCGGTATTGAGGGGAATCCGGCGCCCGAGCCGATGTCCGCCAAGGATTGCGATTTAGAAAACGACACAGCCTCGGCCAGCGTTAACGAATCGTAAAAATGTTTTTCGTGTACCGCTTCCCGCTCGGTAATGCCTGTTAAATTCATTTTCTCGTTCCATTCCACAAGTAAACGGTAGTAAATCTCGAATTGGTCCAGCTGCCGGTCCGTCAATTCGATGCCTAGCGGGTGTAGCCGATCGGCTAACAACTTCTGTGTGGCGTCTCTCATGAATTGTGTGCAGCCGCCGTAACGCGATTATAATGTTCAAGATGAACGAGCAGAATCGACAGATCGGCAGGAGTGACGCCCGAAATTCGCGAGGCTTGCCCAAGCGACAACGGTCGAACCTTGCCCAGCTTCTGCTTCGCCTCGGTGGCCAGTCCGTGAATCGCATCGTAATCGATGTTTTCCGGAATCCGCTTTTTCTCCATCTTCTCCATTCGTTCAACCTGCTGCAGCTGTTTTTCGATATAGCCGGCATACTTGATTTGAATCTCCACTTGCTCTTTGACGTCTTCAGGCAAATCTCCCTCTGCCGGAGCAAGCTTCTCCAAATGCGCATAGGTCACTTCCGGGCGTCGCAGCAACGTCAACCCGTCGACCGAATTATTTATCGGCGCGGAGCCGACTTCGGCCAACATGGCCTGTACCGCTTCGTCTGGACGGAATTTCGTCTCCTTCAACCGAACGATCTCCGCATCAATTTGCGCTTGCTTCTCCGTAAACCTCGCATAGCGCTCGTCGGAAATCAATCCGATTTCATGACCAAGCGGAGTTAATCTCTGATCGGCATTATCGTTGCGAAGCAGCAGACGATATTCCGCGCGTGAAGTCAGCAAGCGATAAGGCTCATTCGTTCCCTTCGTCACGAGATCGTCGATCATAACGCCGATATAGCCCTTGGAACGATCAATGATCACCGGTTCGGCGCCTTGAACCGAACGAGCGGCATTGATGCCGGCCATAATCCCTTGTCCCGCCGCTTCCTCGTATCCAGAAGTGCCGTTAATCTGGCCGGCGGTAAACAGGCCCTTTACGAGTTTCGTTTCGAGCGACGGCCACAGCTGCGTAGGAACGACGGCGTCGTACTCAATCGCATATCCGCTCCGCATCATCTCGGCCTTTTCCAATCCGGGAACCGAACGAAGAATGCGCAATTGAACGTCCTCAGGCATGCTCGTCGACAATCCTTGAACATAGTACTCCTTCGTGTTCCGTCCTTCCGGCTCAAGGAAAATCTGATGTTTGGGCTTATCTGCGAAGCGTACGATTTTATCTTCGATAGACGGACAATAGCGCGGCCCCGTACCTTCAATCAATCCGGAAAACATCGGCGCCCGATGCAGATTGTCGTTGATGATTTGATGCGTCTCTTCCGACGTGTAGGTCAGCCAGCAGGGTAGCTGCTGATCGGCATGAGCCATATACTCCGTTTCGTGGGAGAAGTACTTCGGCTTGCTGTCGCCCGGTTGAATTTCCGTTTTGTCGAAGTCGATCGAATCCTTGTGCACCCTAGGAGGCGTGCCCGTCTTGAGTCGAACCAGTTGAAGTCCAAGGTTTTTCAGTGATTCCGACAGCTTGACTGCAGGCTGTTGATTGTTCGGCCCGCTCTCGTACATCAGCTCTCCAAGGATAACTTTGCCGCGCAAGTACGTTCCGGTCGTCAAGACAACGGCTTTAGCTCTGTAATGGGCTCCCGTCTTCGTAATGACGCCTTTGCACACTCCATCCTCGACGACCAAATCTTCGGCCAATCCTTGACGCAAGGTCAAATTCGGCTGCTTCTCGATCGTCTCCTTCATCGTATGCTGGTACAGGAACTTGTCGGCTTGCGCTCTGAGCGCATGAACCGCCGGTCCCTTGCCGGTATTCAGCATTCTCATCTGAATAAACGTTTTATCGATGTTGCGTCCCATCTCTCCGCCCAACGCGTCGATTTCGCGTACGACATGGCCTTTCGCCGGCCCACCGATGGAAGGATTACATGGCATAAAAGCAATCATGTCCAAATTGATGGTCAACAGCAGCGTCTCGCAACCCATTCGGGCGGCGGCCAGTGCAGCCTCGCTGCCCGCGTGTCCCGCTCCAATGACGATTACGTCATATTCTCCCGCAGAATAAGTCATATATCCACCCCTCTTCGCTTTCCTTAGCTTATGTTATTTTCCTAAACAAAATTGTGAAAAAATTTGATCCAGCAACGAATCCCCAGCCGCATCCCCAAGGATTTGACCTAGCGATTCCCAAGATGCGGTTATGTCGATCTGAATCAGATCGATCGGAACGCCTTCGAACGTCGCTTGTATGGCATCCTCCAGCGATTGCCGGGTTTGATGAAGCAGCGTAATATGCCGAGTGTTACTGACATACGTAATATCCCCCGATTCGACGGCCCCGCTGAAAAACATGCCCGTTACCGCCCGCTCCAGTTGTTCGATGCCTTGGCCTTCCTTTGCCGACAGGTAGACAATACGCTCCGACGGATAGTCGCGCTCGATCTCGGCCGTATCGAGCTTCTCCGGAAGATCGATCTTGTTGACGACGATAATCGTCGAGCGATCCTTAAGCTGCTGCAGCAGCTTCCGTTCATCTTCGTGCAGTTCCTCGTGCCGATTCAGCACCAGCAAGATCAAATCGGCATCGTTTAAGGCGCCGTGCGATCTCTCCACTCCGATCTGCTCGACGATATCCTCCGTTTCTCGAATGCCCGCCGTATCTAACAGTCTAAGCGGTATCCCGGATAGCGACACCGATTCTTCCACAATATCCCGAGTCGTTCCGGGGATGTCCGTCACGATCGCTTTATTCTCGCGTGCCAAAGCGTTCAACAGAGAAGATTTGCCGGCATTCGGTCGCCCAACGATCGCTGTCACGATGCCCTCTCGCAAAATCTTTCCTTCATTCGATCGCTGCAGCAGCTCGTTCACATCTTCTCGCACCTGACGGCAATTCGAACGAATCAGTTCAGCCGTGACATCCTCTACATCGTGTTCGGGGTAATCGATGTTCACTTCGACATGAGCGATCAATTCGATCAGCTGTTGTCGCAGCGGAAAGATTTTTTTCGATACTGCGCCTTCCGCCTGTCTTCTCGCCACTTGGAAAGCGCGATCCGACTTCGACCGAATCAGATCGATGACCGCTTCGGCTTGTGCCAGATCAATTCTCCCATTTAAAAACGCCCGTTTTGTGAACTCGCCCGGCTCCGCCAATCGGACCCCATGCCGCAGCACAAGCTCCAACACCGACTTCACCGCAACGATGCCGCCATGCGTACTGATTTCCACGACATCCTCGGCCGTGAACGACCGCGGTCCTTTCATGACCGTCACCAGCACTTCATCGATGCGACGATCCGATTGCGGATCTATGATCCAGCCGTATTGAACGGTGTGCGAAGCCGCCTCGCGCAAATCAAGCTTGGACCGGAATAACTTGGCCACCGAGTTGATCGCTTCCGGCCCGCTTACTCTAACGACAGCAATACTGCCTTCGCCGAGCGCCGTCGCAATCGCGGCGATTGTATCCTCGTTCATGAGAATCCCTCTTTCCGTTAAAAAACGCAATGACCCCCCCCAACGATGCGGAAGCCATTGCGCGGACGCTAACTATTGCTTTAAGGCAATCACGATTCTACGATTCGGCTCGTCTCCCTGACTATAAGTCTTGACGTTCGGATTCGACTGCAATCGTGCATGGATAATTTTACGCTCTTGAGAGGTCATCGGTTCAAGCACGACCTCCTTGCGCGTTCGAACGACCTTCATCGCCATTCGTTCGGACAGTGCCTCCAGAGTCTGGCGGCGACGCTCGCGAAATTGCTCGGCATCGAGCACGATACGAAGATGACGGTCCGAGTGGCGATTAGCCACGATGTTCGTCAAGTATTGAAGAGAATCCAAAGTTTGTCCACGACGACCGATCAGAATGCCCAAGTCCGAACCCGTAATGTTAATCCGTACTGCATCATTCTCATCCACCCGCTCAACGGAAACGGTTAGATCCATCGCTGCCGACACTTCGCGAAGAAAGGCGATAGCCTCCTCCACGCCGTCCGGAAGCAATTCCAGCTCTACCTTTGCCTCTTTGGCTCCAATCAGCCCGAACAATCCTTTGCTCGGCTGTTCCAATACTTTGACATTCACCCGGTCTTCCGTAACGCCCAACTGGGCCAGACCGCTGCGAACCGCATCTTCTATCGTTTTCCCAGATGCCAGGAGCTTTTTCATTTTGCGCGCGCCTCCTTACCTTTACCTTTACCTTTGCCTTTCTTTGGTGCTGGTTCGGGAGCTGGCTCATTCTTCTTAGGCTTGCCGTACATGAAATAGTTCTGAACGATCGTGTAGATGTTGCTGTAGATCCAGTACAGCGGCAATGCGACCGGGAAGTTGATCGCCATTACGAAGATCAGAACCGGGAAGATGTACATGAGCCCCTTCATCGGTCCGGCCATCGTCTGCTGCCGGGACATCATCATCGATTGGACCAGCGTCGTAATCGCGGCGATCGTAGGAATAATGTAGTAATACCATTCTCCTTCATGCGGTGTCGTTCCGAGCTGGAAGCCGATAAAATCATGCGTTCTGATCGCGATGTTGTGATAAATCGAATTGTAAAGCGCGATAAAAATCGGCATCTGCACGATCAGCGGCAAGCAGCCCGCCAACGGATTGACCTGATGCGTCTGGTATAGCTTCATCATCTCTTCTTGCTGCTTGCGCGGGTCGTCCTTAAACTTCTCGCGGAGCTTCTGCATCTCCGGCTGAAGGGCTTGCATGGCTTTCGTATTCTTATACTGTTTGATCATTAAAGGAAGGATGATCGTCCTTACTATAATGGTAAGCACTAAAATCGAAAGTCCGTATTCCCCGCCGAACCAATCCGCGAACGTGTCGAGCATCAGCGAGAACCAGTACACGACATTCCTTGTCCACCAAGAACCGCTTGTGGCCATTTCGTTAGTCGTTATTGCCTGAGTCGAAGGCGCGCAGCCCGCGAGCAATGTCATCAGCGCGATTGCGCCGAGAACGATCCACCATTTGCGATTTCGCAACAAAACTGAAAACTCCCCTCTTCATCGCCGGCATGCCGTAAAATGTTCAACCTTGCTGAATCCGATTGCAGCCAGTCCTGGCCGAAACTATTCAGTTCCACTATACCATATTAAAGAAGGCAAAGAAAAGCTGAGGCTTGTCCGCTTCCCCCGCTTTTATTTGCCTGATCTTTCGCTTCTTTTATTTCCGCGACTTCCTTGAGACTGCGGCGGTTTGCCCCCGCCGTTAAACGGCTTGGAGCCCTTCAACAGTCCGGCCTTCCGTAGGACATGGAGAATGCTGCCCTCCATCTCCTTGTAGGCCATCGACAGAGCCGGCTTTCTTACGATTAGGACTAGGTCGATATCCTCCTGAAGCTTGGTCGCGTTCAGACGAACAATTTCCTTAATCATCCTTCTAAGCCGATTGCGGACGACCGCTCCGCCAAGTTTGCTGCTCGCCGATACGCCCAATCTAAAAGCTCCGTTCGGGGCACGCTTGCGCCAGTACACCACAAACTGCGAATTGGCGAACGATTTCCCGTACCGGTAGACCGTATTGAAGTCTTCCCTCTTTCGCAGCCGAAGCTTCCTATGCATATTAATCGCTCCATCTGCTGCCATGTAGAAAAAAAGACCACCTGCAGTGGTCTTTCATTAACTATGCCGTCAATACTTTGCGACCTTTTAAGCGACGAGCTTTCAGAACCTTGCGGCCGTTCTTGGTGCTCATACGGCTGCGGAACCCGTGCACTTTTTTGCGTTTGCTTACATTTGGCTTAAATGTAGGACCCATGGATCAAACCCCCTTACATAAAAACTCACGTCCGTCTATTAAACCACGTTGGGACAAAAATGTCAACGAATCTCCATTTACCTTCTATTGGCTTCTGTTTTAAGGTTAAACACCATCCTCGCCAAGATGAGGTATAACCGCCCCGGATCATGATATGATAATTAAAAGCTTGGCCTGAGGAGGCCCCTTATGGAAACCAAAATCTTAGTCGTGGAAGACGAGGAAAAAATATCGAGGCTGCTCGAAATCGAGCTCCAAATCGAAGGCTACCGAGTATCCAGATACGGCAACGGCATCGATGCGATGGAGGCTTATCGCGGAGGCACGTGGGATCTTATCCTGCTCGACATTATGCTTCCGGGCATGAGCGGCATCGAGCTGCTTCGACGGATCCGCGCGAATGACGCGCAAACTCCGGTCATTCTCCTGACCGCCAAGGGCTCGGTCGAAGACAAAGTGTCCGGACTGGATTACGGCGCGAACGATTATATCACCAAGCCGTTTCAGATCGAGGAACTTCTGGCCCGCATTCGCGCTTCGCTTAGACAACGCCCTTCCCAGGCCTACTTAGACTCTGCCGATAGCGACTGGCTGACCGCATCCGATCTTAAGATCAACGAAAAGACGAGGGAAGTTGTTCGCGGGGACGATCCGATCGAGCTGACGCCGCGCGAATTCGATCTGCTTGTTTTCCTGCTAAAAAACAAACGCCAAGTGCTTAGCCGCGAACAGATTCTGGAAGCGGTATGGGGCTTCGATTATTACGGGGAAACGAACGTCGTCGACGTCTACATCCGCTATGTACGGAAAAAAATCGATCACGGACGCGATCCGGAATTGATTCGCACCGTGCGAGGCGTAGGCTACTCGCTTAAGGACACGCCATGAAACTGAAAAACAAAATCCATTTCTATTCTTCCCTTCTGTTCGCCGTCCTCCTTATTCTTATGAATGTAGGTATTTATTTTCTATTCGATCGAATGTCTGTGAATAGCGAAATCGGCAAAGCCGAGACGGAAGCGGCGGCTATCGCCGAGGGCATTCGGCAAAATGCGGATAAAATCCCGGTGCGCGATTTGCTGCGGGCCTATGTACCGGCCGACGGCATGCTTAGAATCGTCGCGCAAACAGGCGCAGCAGGCTATCCTCCCGTCACCTCGTCTACCCAATCTGAGCTGAGCAAGCGAGAAGCCTTCTATAGTCCGGTAAAAATCAAACAGGCAATTGAATACACGGGAGAAAAGTACGCCCTGGTCTCGCTGCCGGTCATCTGGAACGACGGATCGGTCGTTAACGTCCAGCTTGTACGGAGCCTGCGCGAGACAACCGACAACATGAGCGTACTGCGAATCGTGCTGATTGTCGTTACTGCGCTTACCCTCATCCCCGTTGTCGTGTCGGGAAGATTGCTCGGCAATTTGATCACGCAGCCGGTTGTGAATATGACCCGTACCATGAAGGAAATCCGCGAGAGCGGGCGATTCAAACGGCTGAAGCTTAACGTCGACGCCAAAGACGAGCTGGCCGAGATGGGACGGACGTTTAACCGAATGATCGAGCTGCTTGAGAGCAACTTCGAAAAACAGGAGCAATTCGCCTCCAACGCTTCTCACGAGTTGAAAACTCCGCTCACCGTCATCGAAAGCTATGCCAATCTATTGAAGCGCAAAGGTTTGGAGCGTCCCGACTTGTTCGCGGAGTCCGTCGACGCCATCCATTCCGAAGCGATCCGCATGAGGGAAATGACGGAACAGCTGCTCCTGCTGGCCGGAAGCCGGAATCATTGGAATATGAATCCGGAAGCTTTGAATCTTGAGAATCTGGCGACGGAAGCGGCCGATGCTTTCCATAAGGCGTATCGCCGCGATGTCCACGTAGAGACCGAGACTCCCGCCCACGTTGTATGCGACAAAAGCTTGCTCCGTCAGCTTCTCTTCATCTTCCTCGATAATGCCAGGAAGTATAGCGAGGAACCGATTGCCGTAACGGTGGGTTCAAGCGGCGCATCAGCATGGATCCGCATTGCCGACCGCGGAATTGGCATCCCGAAGGACGACCTGCCGAAAGTATTCGATCGGTTCTACCGCGTCGATCAAGCGCGAAGCCGACAAGCCGGGGGCTTTGGCCTGGGGTTGTCGCTGGCGAAGGAAATCGCCGACGCGATCGGGGCCGATGTTGAACTGGACAGTCTGGAAGGCGTGGGCACAACGGCGACGATTGGTCTCCCTTCCGCTCGATAGCCGACCCGCATTCCCGGCCGCGTACTTCCCTTCCGCTCTCATCGATTTCTCATTTTCATATCGTATGATTCGAAGTAACTATCAGGAGGTGACGTTAATCATGAATAAACGGACACTCCGGCTTGTAAGCTGCGTCTCCGTTCTGGCCGCCGGAATCGTTATCGCCGGCGCAATCTGGAAGCCATGGAACGGGAAGGCTGAGACGATCTCCCGCGAAGCTGTGCAGGAAACGGTGCTGGCCCGATATCCCGGTAAAATCAAAGATCTCGTTAAAGCCGAAGATCAATACGTCATGCTGCTGGAAACGGATCAAGGCCTATATCAAGTCAAAGCCGACGCCGGCAGCGGCGAAATCGTATATCTGGAGAGAATAGGTTCATCCGAGGGCGGCAATAAACCCTCTCCAACGCCGACTCCCGAGCCGCCTGCCTCTCCATCTCCTTCTCCTTCACCCTCACCATCCGTCTCTCCGTCGCCTTCGGGTTCTGCCGGCATTGACGACGATAAATCATCCTCATTTATCGGAGCAGCGAAGGCTAAAAAAATCGCCGCCGCGCATGTACGAGGAACGGCCGAGGACGTCGAGCTTAAAGGAAAGGTCGCGGGAAGCGCCTATTATCTCGTCGAAGTCGAGGTTGAAGGCGGACGGGACGCCGACGTGCAGGTGAACGCCGTATCCGGCGCGATCATGTCGGTGATTTGGGACGACGAAGACGACAAGGAAAGCAACGACGATTCGTAGCTCCTATGTCGTCTTTATTTCTTTCTCATCGTTTTCTAATGTTCTTATCCTGCTCCTCTCATCTTCGGGATTTATTCTATAAGTGTTCGACAAACACGGAGAGGAGAATGATCATGACGAAAAACAAAAAAAGAACCCTTCTGCTGTCCGCCGCGCTTTTATCGGCGGTCGCGATCGGCGCAGGCGCCGCAACGACAGGGTATGCAGCAAGTGGTGGCGACAAAGGATTAATCGGAGCGAATAAAGCGAAGGAATTGGCGGAGAAAGCAGCTGCCGGCCAAGCCTATCGCGCGGAGCTCGAAAAGGAGCGCGGAATCGTTTATTACGATGTGGACGTTCTGAAGGACCAGCGGGAATACGATGTCCACATCGATGCATACACTGGCAAAACGTTAAAAATAGAAAGGGATGATGACGAGGAGGACGACAATCGCCGAATCTCCGGCGGCAACGCATCCGCTCCATCTCCCTCCCCATCCCCATCTACTTCCGCCCCTTCCGCGGTAAAAACGAAGATTAGCGCCGAGCAAGCTTCCCGAATTGCGACGGACCGCGTCGGCGGTACAGTCCTCCGTTCGAAGCTGGATAAGGATGACGGAGTGCTTCACTACGAAATCGAGCTGAAAACGAGCCGCGGCGAAGCCGAAGTCGAAGTCCATGCCCAGACCGGCAAAATTTTGTCTGTGGATTACGATGATGACGATGATGACGGCTTCGACGATTTTGATGACGACGACCGTTACGACGATTAAATAAAAATTTTCCTCCACAAGCCCTTATATAGCAAACGAATAAAGCCCACAGGCTTGCCGTTTTGCTGTACAAGGGCTTTTTTCGCTGTGGATATTCGATTTTCCCCATAAAACTTATTCACATGTGAACAATCAGAAGAGAAAAAACGAACTTTACACATCCTTGTCGGATCGTATCACATTTTATCAACAATATCTTGTGCTGTGCACAGTTTTCATCCACAAGTTATTGAAATTGTGGATAACAGGGGGAAATTCGTTGAATTTAGAGGCTTTGTCTGCTATGATAAGTCATGTCTTTACCCGTGGATTCGTAATTTTTATCCTCGAATTACTAACACCCTGTGTATAACTTTGTGAACAATTCCCCACATTCGTGGATAACCCTCTTAATAATTCAGGGAATAATGTGGATAACTGGCCGAATTGCGTTCGGCTGAACGTTTTCCGCATATTTTTTGTCCTTGTGAGGAGTTAAAGGAGAGAATTTGTCGTGGACAACCCCAACAATGAAATCTGGCAGCAGGTGTTGTCGGTCATCCAGACGAAGCTAAGCAAGCCCAGCTTCGATACTTGGTTTAAGTCGACGAAGGCTGCGTTCATCAGCGAGAACGCCGTACTCGTCACCGCGCCGACTACCTTTGCCGTGGAGTGGTTGGAAACGCGTTATACGAAGCTCGTCTCCTCGACGATCTCCGACTATATCGGCAGAACCGTCGACGTGAAATTTTCCATCGAAGAGGTTCGCCCGCCCGAGCCCGCCGAGCCTGTACCGCAAATCTCGGTTACGCGCGAGGCCGCGCTCGAAGAACCGACTATGCATATGCTCAATCCAAAATATACGTTCGACACGTTCGTCATCGGCGCCGCCAACCGGTTCGCACATGCCGCCTCGCTGGCTGTCGCGGAGCTGCCGGCTAAATCGTACAACCCTTTTTTCATGTACGGAGGCGTCGGACTCGGCAAAACCCATCTCATGCATGCGATCGGCCATTATATATTGGAACATAATCCGCATATGAAGGTTCTGTACTTATCCTCCGAGAAGTTCACGAACGAATTCATCAACGCGATCCGCGACAACCGAGGCGAGAGCTTCCGCAACAAGTACCGCAATATCGACGTGCTGCTCATCGACGATATTCAGTTTCTTGCCGGCAAGGAAGGAACCCAGGAGGAGTTCTTCCATACCTTTAACGCGCTCCATGAGGAACATAAACAGATCGTCATCTCGAGCGACCGCCCGCCCAAGGAGATTCCGACACTCGAAGAACGGCTCCGCTCCCGGTTCGAATGGGGTCTGATCACCGATATTCAACCGCCCGATCTGGAGACCCGGATCGCGATTCTCCGCAAGAAAGCGAAGGCGGAAAATCTCGACATCCCTAACGAAGCGATGATGTACATCGCTAACATGATCGACTCCAACATTCGCGAGCTGGAAGGCGCCTTGATCCGCATCGTCGCTTATTCCTCGCTCACGAATCAGGATATTTCCGCCCATCTGGCGGCCGAAGCGCTGAAGGACATTTTGCCGACGGGCCGCACCCGGCTCATTACGATGCAGGACATCCAGCAGCGGGTCGGCGACTACTACGGGCTTAAGCTGGAAGATTTCAAGGCGCGCAAGCGGACCAAAGCCGTCGCTTTCCCGCGTCAGATCGCCATGTATCTTTCTCGCGAGCTTACCGACTATTCTCTTCCGAAGATCGGAGACGCGTTCGGCGGGCGCGATCATACGACTGTCATTCATGCGCACGAGAAGATTTCGCAGCTGCTTAAGATCGATCAGGACTTGTACAAAATTATCAACAGCTTAACCGAAAAAATTAAAAACTTGACCTGAAAATACACCCAACGCCTGTTCACAACACATCCACATGTGGATAGGCGTTGTTTTCGACCTTTTTCCCACTTATCCACATATTCAGTGCCCCTACTACGACTTATTTTTTAAAACATGCTACAATATACAAAACCGATGAGGTGGATCCATGAAATTCACGATATTGCGCAACGAATTGAACGAAGCGATTCAACACGTATCCAAAGCGGTTGCGTCAAGAGCGACAATCCCGATTTTGAGCGGCATTAAGATCGATGCCGATTTTTCCGGTATTACGTTAACCGCAAGCGATACGGATATTTCAATCCAAAGCTTCATTCCGCTTGAGACCGCGGACAAGACGATCGCTACCGTCGTTAAACCGGGAAGCGTCGTATTGACCGCTAAATTTTTCGTGGAAATCGTCAAGAAGCTTCCTCACGAAGAGGTTCATATGGAAGTCGGCGAACGGTTCCAGACGATGATTACGTCCGGAGCGACCGAGATTCAGCTCGTCGGACTCGATCCCGAGGAATTTCCTGTGCTTCCTTCCTTGACGGAGGAGCAAATCGTGTCGATCCCCGGCGATCTGCTGCGGGATATGATTCGTCAGACGGTATTCGCGGTTACCACTAACGAATCGACTCCGATTTTGACCGGAGTCTTGTGGAACCTGCACGACGGCGTGTACAAATTCGTTGCGACCGACCGTCACCGGTTGGCCAGCCGTCAGATTAGCGTCGATGCGGGAGACGTACGTTTTTCCAACATCGTAATTTCCGGTAAAACGCTGAGCGAGCTCTCGAAAATCGTCCCGGACCAGAACGTAATGGTCGATATCGTCGTGGCCGAAAACCAAGTGCTGTTCAAGCTGGGCAACGTTCTTTTCTATTCGAGAATGCTCGACGGAACTTATCCCGATACTTCCAAGATTATTCCGCAAAGCTTCAAAACAGAACTCGTCCTCAATACAAAGCAGCTCAGCGATTCCATCGACCGGGCTTATTTGCTCTCCCGCGAAGAGAAGACGAACATCGTTCGCCTCGTCACGACGGATAACGGTGGAATCGAAATTTCGTCCAGCTCGTCCGAGCTCGGGAAAGTAACGGAACAGCTCAGCGTCAGCGCTATGCGCGGGGAACCGCTGAAAATCGCTTTTAACTCCAAATATATGCTTGACGTTCTGAAGGTCATCGACAGCGAAGAGCTTTTTATCGGCTTTAACGGATCGATGAGCCCGATCATTATCCGTCCGAACGATCACGAGCTCAGCTTGCATCTCATTCTTCCTTACCGGACGACGAATTGAGGCGAAGCGGATGAAGAGCATCGGAATCTCGACCGAATACATTACGCTCGGGCAATTCCTCAAGCTGGCGGATTGCATCGGAACCGGCGGCGAAGTGAAATTTTTTCTGCAGGAAAAGCGCGTTCTTGTGAACGGGGAGCCCGATAATCGCAGAGGACGCAAGCTGCGAGTCGGGGACACCGTCGAAGTCGAAGGGTTCGGATCGTTCGCGATCGGAACCCGGTGACCCGGCCGGGGCTGTTTATGCCAGTTGGAGAGTGAGTGTCTAATGCAATTAAAAGCGATGGAGCTGCAAGGCTATCGCAATTACGATTCCGTCAAGCTGACGACAGAAGGCGGCGTCAATATATTCATCGGACCAAACGCCCAGGGAAAGACGAATTTGCTCGAAGCGATCCACGTGCTGTCGCTTACAAAATCCCATCGCACCTCGAAGGATAAAGAGCTGATCGGCTGGAACAGCTCCTCGGCGGTTATTCGGGCTCAGATGAGCCGCAGGGTCGGCGACGTCAGCCTAGAGCTGCAGCTGTCCGCGCAAGGGAAAAAAGCGAAAGTCAACGGGTTGGAGCAACGCAAGCTGAGTACCTTTGTCGGGACGCTTAACGTCGTGCTGTTCGCTCCGGAAGATTTGGATATCGTCAAAGGAGCACCGGGAGTGCGCCGCCGGTTCATGGACATGGAGATCGGCCAGGTGCATCCCGGTTATTTGTACGACATGCAGCAGTATCAGAAAATTCTGCAGCAGCGCAACAACTACCTGAAATCGACCGATATTCGCCGCGCTTCTCCCGAGCTGTTGGAGGTCTGGAATGAACAGCTTGCGCTGACAGGTGTTAAAATGATGCAAAAAAGGAAAAACTTTATCTTACAGCTGCAGAAATGGGCGGAAAAGATCCACGCGGGCATTACCGGCGGAACCGAACATCTGACGGTAGACTATAAACCTTCGTTCGGAACTGCCGACAGCTTGGATAGCCAAGATCAATCTTCTTTATTCGGGCAATTTATGATAAAGTTAACACAGAGCAAGGAACAGGAATTCAGGCGAGGCACGACGCTGACCGGTCCTCACCGCGACGATCTGACGTTCGCCATTAACGGCAAGGACGTACAGTCTTTCGGTTCCCAGGGGCAGCAGCGGACGGCGGCGCTGTCGCTTAAGCTGGCCGAATTGGAATTGATGCACGAAGAGATCGGGGAATACCCTCTCTTGCTGCTCGACGACGTGCTTTCCGAGCTGGATCAGACCAGACAGACCCAACTTATCGAGACGTTTCAGAGCCGCGTACAGACCTTCATCACGACAACCGGATTGGAGAGCGTCAACATGAGCCGGTTGAAGGACGCCTCCATTTTTCATGTGAAGGACGGCCAATTGCTGCGTTAGCGCTAAGGAGGAACTTCGTGTACATCCATCTGGGCGGAGAAAAGATAATTCGAACGTCGCAACTCATCGCAATCTTCGATATTTCGATCGAGCAATCCTCGAAGCTGTCGCGGCAGTTCGTTCTGCATGCGCAGAAGAACAAGGAAGTCGAAACGATCGGAGAAGAAGATCCCAAGTCGATCGTCGTCACGGAGCACAAGGTTTATTACTCTCCGATTTCCACGTCCACTTTGAAGAAGAGGACGCGAATTTTGGAAGGGTAGCTGTTACGTAAAGAAGGCGGTGGAAGGTTTGTCCGTTAATCAACAAAATAGTTACGATGAAAGTCAGATTCAGGTGCTTGAAGGACTGGAAGCGGTTCGCAAGCGTCCAGGCATGTACATTGGTTCGACCAGCGGCAAGGGGCTGCACCATCTCGTATGGGAGGTCGTCGATAACAGTATTGACGAAGCGTTGGCCGGCTATTGCACGCGGATCGACGTCATCATACACGATGATAACAGCATCACCGTCATCGACAACGGCCGGGGCATCCCGGTCGGTTTGAATGCGAAGCTGCAGAAGTCTACGCTTGAAGTCGTTATGACCGTTCTGCACGCGGGCGGCAAATTCGGCGGAGAAGGCTATAAAGTATCCGGCGGTCTGCACGGAGTCGGCGTCTCGGTCGTTAACGCGCTGTCCGAGCAGGTTATCGTTACCGTTAAGCGCGACGGGCGTATCCATCAGCAGGAATACCGCCGCGGCGCTCCGCAATACGACCTGAAAGTCATCGGGGAGACGGAAGAGACCGGAACTCAAACGAGGTTCAAGCCGGATCCGGAGATTTTTACCGAGACGACAATTTACGATTACGAGACTCTTGTCGGCCGGATTCGCGAGCTGGCATTCCTCAACAAAGGGATTCAGATTACGCTCACCGACGAGCGCACCGATATGCACGATTCGTTCCACTACGACGGGGGCATCGTGGAGTTCGTCAAGTATTTGAACAAGACGCGCGAGCCGCTGCACGAGCAGCCGATTTACGTCGAAGGCGCGAAGGATCATATTCATTGCGAAGTCGCGATGCAGTATAACGACGGCTATTCCGAGAATTTGTATTCTTTCGCGAACAATATCAATACGCATGAAGGCGGAACGCACGAGTCTGGCTTCAAGAGCGCTTTGACCCGGATCATTAACGACTATGCGCGGAAAATGGGCTTCGTGAAGGAAAGCGAGTCCAACCTGTCGGGCGACGATGTGCGGGAAGGCTTGACGGCGATTATCTCCGTGAAAATTCCCGAGCCTCAGTTCGAAGGACAGACGAAGACGAAGCTCGGCAACAGCGAGGTTCGCGGCATCGTCGAGTCGTTTTTCAGCGAGAAGCTGCTGCAATTTCTGGACGAGAACCCTTCCGTAGCCCGCAAAATTATGGAGAAGGGTTTGCAGGCGGCCAGAGCGCGGGAAGCGGCGCGCAAGGCGCGGGAATTGACGCGGCGCAAGAGCGCGCTTGAAGTTAGCTCGCTGCCGGGCAAGCTGGCGGATTGCTCCTCCAAGGACGCCGCGATCTCCGAGCTGTACATCGTCGAAGGGGACTCCGCGGGCGGATCGGCCAAGCAGGGCCGCGATCGTCATTTCCAGGCGATCCTGCCTCTGCGGGGGAAAATACTGAACGTAGAAAAAGCGCGTCTGGATAAAATTTTGTCCAACCTGGAGATTCGGGCGATGATTACGGCGCTCGGCACCGGGATTAGCGACGACTTCGATATTACGAAAGCTCGTTATCACAAGATCATCATCATGACCGATGCCGACGTCGACGGGGCGCACATTCGGACATTGCTCTTGACGTTCTTCTATCGCTTCATGCGCAAGCTGATCGAGGAAGGATACGTCTACATCGCTCAGCCGCCGCTGTTCAAGATTGAACGGAACAAGACGGTTCGCTATGCGATGAACGAGAAGCAGCGGGACGAAGCGATCGCCGAGTTCGGAGAAGGCGCCAAGCTGAACATTCAGCGGTACAAAGGTTTGGGAGAAATGAATGCGGATCAACTGTGGGAGACGACGATGGACCCGTCCAGCCGGACGATGCTGCAGGTGCGCATCGAAGACGCGATCAAAGCCGACCTCATGTTCGATACGTTGATGGGCGATAACGTCGAGCCTCGACGCGAGTTTATTCAACAGTACGCTCGATACGTTAAAAATTTGGACGTATAAGCGCAAGATCAGACAGGGGGTATCTCTCGAGGGAGATACCCCCTGCGGGTTACGATTTGCGTTTGCGAGGTTTGAAGCGACCGTACGCGGTGGCATAAGCGTACATTTTGCGGAAGATGGATTTATCGGGAAGCTTCTTGAACAAGAAGGGATCCGGCAGCGTATTGACTTCGAGTATCCAGGTCTTATGCTGCTCGTCGACGGCGATGTCGATGCCGATTTCTTTTAATCTCGGATATTTTCGTTCCAGGGCCTCGGCGACGGAGACTCCGAGCTTGCGCAGCCGAGCTTCGAATGAACGCCGCTGATTGGGTGACAAATGCGCGGACATCAGAGCTGGAACCGACTTCGGAGTGCCCCCGGCATGGTAGTTGGTAACGATTTTGCGCGGATGGGCGACGCGTCCGATCATCCCTGTCGTTTCCCAGGAGGCTTGAGGATTTTTCTGCACCATGACCCGGAGATCGAATCTTCTGCCGTGGTGTTTCAGTAGATGGATGCCTTGTTGGCTTAAGTAACTCTTCGGCTTCTTCACCGACAGCAGTTTGCGAAACAGATCGTCGAACGTCGGAAACTCATATTTGGTTTCTCCGGATTGCAGGCGGTACGGGGATGACGAAGCAGGATGCTTCTCGATTCGAATTACGCCTCGTCCGAACGTTCCGTTGATCGGTTTGACATAGATCATTTCATATTTCTCAAGCATTCGTTCCACGGTGAGTCGGTCGAACCCGTCGCTATCGGGAATGTAACCTTTAAGGCTGGGGTCGGCAAGCAGGACTTCAGTTTTGGCCCGTTTGCTGCGTACGCGCTGAATGGACATGCGGGTTCATCCAACCTTTCCCTTCGGCAATATGGTATAATGGAGTCATTGCATATTTATTAATCTATGACGGTATACGCCTTGCGGTGTACAGATTCGCAAGCGCGTTCTGCTTGTATATTCGTTAAGGAGGATCTTCATGTCGGAAGAACAACGCTCCCAGCTTCGCGATCGCGATATCGGGGTCGAGATGCGGGAATCGTTCATGGATTATGCCATGAGCATTATCGTCAGCCGGGCTTTGCCGGACGTTCGCGACGGGTTGAAGCCGGTTCAAAGACGGATTCTGTACGCTATGTCAGAGCTGGGAATGGCGCCGGACAAGCCTTACAAGAAATCGGCCAGAATCGTCGGAGAAGTTATCGGTAAGTACCACCCTCACGGTGATTCCTCGATCTACGAAGCGATGGTTCGCCAAGCGCAGGATTTCTCTCTTCGCTACATGCTGGTCGACGGTCACGGCAACTTCGGTTCGATCGACGGCGACTCCGCGGCCGCGATGCGGTATACCGAAGCTCGGTTATCCAAGATCGCGATGGAGATGCTCCGCGATATCAACAAGGAAACGATCAACTACCAGCCTAACTACGACGGCGAAGAGATAGAGCCTGTTGTACTGCCGGCCAGGTTCCCGAACCTGCTTGTGAACGGCACGACAGGCATCGCTGTCGGTATGGCGACGAATATTCCGCCTCACAACCTCAAGGAAGTGATCGAGGGCACGCAAGCGCTGCTGCGCGATCCGGAGCTGACGCCGTACGATTTGATGGAATACGTCAAAGGTCCGGACTTCCCGACAGCCGGTCTTATTCTTGGCCGCGTCGGAATCCGCCAAGCCTACGCAACGGGACGCGGTTCGGTAACGATGAGGGCTCGTGCGACAATTGAAGAGAATAACGGCAAAGCCCGCATTCTCGTTCACGAGATTCCGTATCAAGTTAACAAGGCGAGACTCGTCGAGAAGATTGCCGAACTGGTGCGCGAGAAGAAGATCGACGGCATTACCGATCTTCGCGACGAATCCGACCGCAACGGCATGCGGATCGTTATCGAGCTGCGCCGCGATGTGACGCCGACGGTCGTGCTCAACAACCTCTACAAGCAGACGCAGATGCAGACGAGCTTCGGCGTAAACATGCTTGCGTTGGTTAACAACGAGCCTAAAGTGCTTAACCTGAAGGACGTGCTCCACAACTATATCCAGCATCAGGTCGAAGTTATTCGCAGACGTACGGAATACGATCTGAAGAAAGCGGAAGCCAGAGCCCACATTCTCGAAGGTCTGCGCATCGCGCTCGATCATCTGGACGAAGTCATCGCGTTGATCCGCGCTTCCCAGACGACGGAGGAAGCCCGCGAAGGCTTGATGACGCGCTTCGGACTGTCGCACGACCAGGCGCAGGCCATTCTCGAAATGCGCTTGCAGCGCCTGACCGGACTGGAACGGGAGAAGATCGAGCAGGAGTATGCCGAGCTGCTTGCGAAGATCGCCGAGTACAAAGCGATTCTCTCCGATCCGCAGCTCGTGAACGATATCATTCACGAAGAGCTTGAGGAGATCAAGCAGAAGTACGGCGACGAGCGCCGTACGGAGATCACGATCAGCGACGAGGAAATTCTCGACGAGGATCTGATTCCTCGCGATGACGTCGTCATCACAATGACGCATGCGGGCTATATCAAGCGGCTTCCCGTCTCGACCTACCGCAGCCAGAAGCGGGGCGGAAGAGGCATTATGGGAATGGGGACGAAGGATGAGGATTTCATCGAAAATCTGTTCATCTCCAATACCCATCACTACTTGCTGTTCTTTACGAACAAGGGCCGCGTATTCCGGATGAAGGCTTACGAGATTCCGGATCTCAGCCGAACGGCGAAAGGAACCCCGATCATCAACCTGATCCAGATTGAGCAGGGAGAGACGATCAACGCGGTGATTCCGGTCGAATCGTTCGAGCCGAATCAATTTCTCTTCTTTGCGACCCGGAACGGAATCGTCAAGAAGACGCCTCTCGACGACTACGCGAACATTCGCAAAGTCGGTCTAATCGCGATTTCCTTGCGAGAGGATGATGACCTGATCGGCGTTAAGCTGACGGACGGCTCCCGAGAAATCGTAATGGGAACGAGCCAGGGCATGTCCATTCGTTTCTCCGAGGACGACGTTCGCGCTATGGGGCGTTCGGCAACGGGCGTGAAGGGCATTCAACTGGACGATAACGATAAAGTGATCGACATGGACGTCGTCGAGCCGGAGCAGGACGTACTGATCGTAACGTCCAAAGGCTACGGCAAGCGGACGCCGATGACCGAATATCGCATTCAGACTCGTGGCGGCAAAGGCATCAAAACGTTGAACGTAACGGATAAAAACGGAGAAATCGTCGGCTTGAAGGTCGTTCATGACGAAGAAGATCTGATGATTATGACTTCCTCCGGAACGCTGATCCGTACGAGCATGTCCGGCATCAATACGATGGGCAGAATCACTCAAGGCGTTAAGCTGATCAATATTCGCGACGAAGATTCCGTAGCTACCGTAGCTCGGGCTCCAAGAAGCGAGGACGATGCAGATTCTGAACAGATGGAGCTTGATGGCGAAGGAGCAGGAGAAGACAGCTAACCGGCTGTCTTCTTGTTCTCGCTAGGCAACGGCGGATAAGGAGATGCGGCATGCCGACCATTCCGATTACACAGATACAATTAGGCGATCGTCTGAGCAGCGATGTTCAGACCGCTCTTGGGAGCGTGCTTTTGCAGGAAGGACGCGTATTGTCGGAGAGGGATATGGAAATTCTTCAGGCTTTCCTTATTCCTAGCATAGAGGTTGTTCGCAACGGGCTCGAGGAGTCTGCCGCGGAAGAAAATCCGAACGAAATCGCGGCGACTGCCGAAACCAAGCTGACTATGCTGCAGCAGGAATTTCTGCTGATGGAGAAGCAGTTGCAGCGTACGATTTCCATGGTAAGCTCCGGTCAGAAAATTCCCGTTCTCGATCTGCGCAATGGATTAACCGCCTTGATCGGGCATATGCATGATTACAACGTGTTAACCTTCTCTGTCCCCCTTGCACTTGGGGATCCGAATATCCTCATTCGCAACAGTATCCTGTGCGCGATGACTTCCTATCAGCTCGCCAAGTGGAATAAGTTCCCGGAGAAGGATTGGCTGCCGATTGCCATGGCCGGATTGCTTCACGATATCGGCAACGTTAAGGTGGATCCGGCGATTTTCAACAAGCCGTCCGGGCTGACAGCGGAAGAGATTCAGGAAATGAGACAGCACACCGTATACGGATTTAAGCTGCTTGAAGGGATCGCGTCTTTTAATCAAGGCATATGGCTCGCGGCGCTGCAGCATCATGAACGGATTGACGGCAGCGGCTATCCGTTGAAGGTCAAAGGGGAGAAAATTCACCCTTACGCCAAGATCGTTGCGATTGCCGACATGTACCATGCGATGACGTCCAATCGGAAGTATCGCAAAGCCGAGTCTCCGTATCTCGTTCTTGAAGAGCTTCATGCGGGATCTTTCGGCAAGCTGGATCCGCTGTATGTGCAGACTTTTATCGAGAGGACGACACAGTTCCATAATGGCGTATTCGTTAAGCTTAATGACGGACGCATCGGGGAAATCGTCTTTACGGACAGACAGAATCCGACCCGTCCAATGATCTCGATCAACGGACAGATCGTTAATCTGGGATTGAATCGCCAATGGCATATTGTCGAAGTGTTCTCCACGAAATAATCTATAAGTAAATACATGTTATCGGCTTGAGATGAAGAGACGCCGTATTCGGTTGTATGCTTTCGGGTGAAGGCATAGGACAGAATCGGTGTCTCTATCTTCATATATTGGAGGAGAACGGGGATGGGTCAAGGGGTATGGGCGATCTCCTATTGGGAATTATCGCTGAGAATCGTATTGTCCGTAGCTGCCGGCGGCTTAGTCGGATTGGAGCGGGAGTGGAGCAATCGAGCTGCCGGCTTTCGGACTCATATTCTGGTATGCGTAGGCGCTACGGCGATTATGCTGCTGTCCATTTACGGTTTCTCCCAATTCGCGGATGAGTTGAACGTCAGGATGGATCCTGCGCGGCTTGCCGCACAGGTAATTAGCGGCATCGGGTTTCTCGGAGCGGGCGCGATTATGCGCAACGGATTTACAATCTCGGGGCTGACTACCGCGGCTTCGCTGTGGGTTGTGGCAGCGATCGGGCTATGCGTGGGCGCCGGCTTCTACTTCGTTTCTCTTCTAACGACCTTTTTCGTTCTGTTCTGCTTGTTCCTCCTTAATCGCTGGGAGAAGAAGTTTTTCAACGTAAAGCGTAAAATGAAAATGGAAATGAAAATCGGCTGTCGGGCAGGTCGCGTAAACGAAGTCGTGAAGTTGATCGAAGATAGCGGAATCGTCATTGTAGATATGGCGGTGAATAAAGAGGAGCACTTGTTCGGTTCAGATAAAAGAGAGTCCTGCGTCAAAATTCATCTTACCGTCAAAGTATCCAGTGCAAGCATACTCGTACATTTCGTTGATCAATTGGCGGTTCATCCCGACGTTCAATCGTTCCAGCAAAGCGCTCCGAATTCGGGGTAATCCGAGCAGTTGGACGAGAAGCTATCTTTAGTAAAGAGAACAGCCCCATTCAGAAACAGCGAGACGATTTCATCACGTTGGCTTCTGTAGGGGCATCTTTTTAGTCCGGAGGGTATTTGGCAACGCGTCGGCCTCTTCATCCTTTTTCGCCGAGAAGCTTAAAATTTGCCGTACAACAGTCGTCTTCCGAGCTCCAGTCGCGCTTCGAGTTCGATTCTGTTTTTGCATTCTTCGCAGCAATGCAATCCTTTGCGGTTTCGTTTCACATGGTCGTAGGCTTGAGTCCCCTCGATGGCATAAAACGTGCGTTTGCAACAATAACATGTGGTACGAAACCGAAAAACTCCATCAATTTGCTCCTGCATCGAATCCCCTCCCGTCAACCATAACAGGTTCAATCCTATTGACGTGGTCCTCCCGGCGCGCTATAACTGAATACAAAATGAAATAACACACTGTATTATTTTATTTTAGTACACTGTGCTTTTTAAAACAAGGGAGCGGTTATCATTGCCGAAAATCGTGGACCACGAGCAACAAAGAAAACGGATCGCCGAGTCAGCATGGAGCATTATTGAGGAAAAAGGGATCGAACATGCGTCCATCCGTGCCGTCGCCGCGGCTGCAGGTTTGTCGCCCGGAGCCTTGCGGCACTATTTTTCAACGCAGGACGAGCTGTTGTTATTTATCGTGGATTACTATTTGACAAGGGGAGTTGACAGGGCGGCAGAGGGGTTGGTAATAAGCCATATTCCGATAAAGGCTGCGAAGGAAGTTGTGTTACAACTGCTCCCTATGGATGCGGAAAAACGAACGGCTGTCGGCGTCTGGTGGATCTTCGCCATCCGTTCCCTCAGGAGTGAGGCGTTGCAGACTAAAAAAGACGAACTGACGGACGGACTCCATTACCTGACGAAAGCCGTCCTTGAAATTCTAGCTCAGGCGCAGCTTCTGCCCGCTGCGGTGGACATCCAACTCGAAACGCTAAGATTGGCCGCGCTGATCGAAGGCTTGACGATAATGGCAATGCTTCGCCCAGAGCTCTACGCATCGGAGACTATTGAGCAGATCGTCACCCTCCATATCCGAAAACTATGCTCGCATGGTACGGCTACGGATGGATGAGCCTAAAGAAAATACCCTCTCGCCGTCACTTATCGTTATATCAAACAAACACTAATGAATTTCTCGGGGAACTAATTGTTATTTCGTTTGTTCACTTCAATCGCAATGAACTCCGGCAAATAATTGGGAGTACAGCCCTTTGACACCATTTCATCTTTATAAAGCCCCATTTTTTCACCAAGTTGAATACAACGTGCCCGATTCTTTTGATCATAAACGCCAATCCAGCCTGCCGTGAAATTCATAGCCCATTGAACTTCCGGTTCTTCCTGCGTAATCTTAGCTTCAATTGCAGATAGCAAGTCTGCGTTGTTATCAGGCGGTGTTTGTCCAGTCCATCTCAATCGCGCATTATAATACCAGAAGGTACGCCTTTGAAGAGCAGAAGGGCTATTTTCCCATAACTCCATCAAAGCAATTGTCTTCTTGTCTTTGGTGAGCTGATTAGCCATTAACCAATCCATTAAGTTATTTCGCTCATCGAAGGTGTGAATCTGCACATCCGTATCAAGCTTATTTAGCAAATCTTCAGAAAGAAGTTTTTTGTCCATAATTAAAATTGCCAATAGTCTGAGCAAAAACTCTTCGGTTGACCAAAGTTCCAGAGCTAGTTCGTGATCTGTTTTAATGTCCTTCGCGATTTTTCTTAAGTCGCCTAGCTTAGTTTTACTATTGATCTGTGACAGAATGTTTTCTGCTTTTGAAGAGCGTTTCATTTCGGTGCGTTTATTCTTATTCATCTGACACAACTCCTTTATTAAAAAATATGCCCTCGGCGCGATCTATCAATAACTTAATTTCGCTATAAGTCTTATTGCGTACAATTGTACCATTACAAATTTTAAAAGAAGCTATTCATTTCGCCGTTACCTATGGTGAGGTGCTTCGTATCCCTATTCTACGGCTCTGAAATTGAGCAAAAGTAACTCGTAAAAAGTTTTTTGAAAAAGTGCTTGCATCGTATAATCGTATGTGATACATTATTAAGGTCGCTGTTGACGCGGTGACGAAATAAAGCAACACTGAGAAACACCGATTGTTCTTTGAAAACTGAACATTGAGCGTAAGAAACAAAAACGTCGGAAGACGGCTTCGGTCGTCGGAAGGCAAACCAGCAGTGAATGAGCTAATCAACTTTCATGGAGAGTTTGATCCTGGCTCAGGACGAACGCTGGCGGCGTGCCTAATACATGCAAGTCGAGCGGATCTCTGA